>ERZ791682.126-NODE-126-length-68688-cov-3.05381_pt1 | contig 68688 bp, 77 predicted proteins | sample MGYA00509958_ERZ791682 | MGnify/ENA primary metagenome ERZ791682 (study PRJEB30046, sample SAMN00715194) | human gut metagenome | study: EMG produced TPA metagenomics assembly of the A metagenome-wide association study of gut microbiota in type 2...
GGATCCTTTCCATTTGTGTCGTTAAACAGGCAGTTAAGCGACACTTTTTTGGTATTTTATAGAAAACTCTTTCATTTTGAACAAAGCTCTTTTGTTCCCGTAAATTATAACACCCTTTAACAGGGGAGTCAATCGCCATAAACAGGTACATTTTTCTCTTATTTCTAAAATTTTCTTAGTTTTCTTTTAATTTTCAACTCAAAAAAACAAAAAATATCCAGAACTTTTTATGTGAACGAACGGACGACTCAAATCTGATTTTTGTCAGCGTAAAAAAGTGTCGCTTAACTGCCTGTTAAGCGACACTTTTTTCCTGCCTTTCCTTCCTGATTGCCCCCCTCTTTGCTAATACTTCCGCATAATCAGCAGTTCCACCGCCAGCCGGTCTCCCAGCCGTCCTGTCTTAACTGCCTCCTCGGTCTCCACGCAGGCTTCCACGCAGCCAGCCAGCTGCTCCTTTGTGAAATTTCTGGCCTGGGGCATCAGCTTGGCAGCCGCAAAGGGCGGAATTTTAAGCTTTGAGGCAATGGCGCTTTTATCGTTTCCAGAGGCCATCATTTCTTTTACCAGCAGAATTTGATTAAACTGTCTGGCAATTAAAAAGAGAATTCTCATAGGCGGCTCCTTTAATGTCAGAAGATCCTCGTACCGATCCATGGCTATTTTTGTCTTTCCCGCAACAATGGCCGCCACCATATCAAAAATCTTGTTTGTCACCTGCACTGTTGTGACAGCCTCTATGTCCTCCCTGGCCACAATCTCCTGCCCCATGGTGTAGGAAATCAGTTTTTCCAGCTCTGTGCGGATGGTTTCCATGTCGTCTCCTGTCCGTTCCAGAAAGAGATTCATGTCAGAGGAGGTGATCTTTCTTCCGTTCTGCGCCAGAATCCGCCCTGCCCACACAGCCAGCTGGGAAGCGCTCTGCCGCTTCAGCTCCACTGCGCTGCCTAATTCCTTTACTTTTTTATACAGGCGATTCCTCTTATCTACCGCCGACTCCACAAATACCATGCAGGTGGTGTCCGGAATATCCGGTAGCGCCTCCATCAGCTCGTCAGAAGCCGCCTTGAAGCATCCGCTGTCCTCCACCAGAATCAGACGCCTGTCGCTGAAAAATGGCATGGTATTGGCCAGGCTGATCAGTTCCTGCACGTCCAGCCCTTTCCCCTCAAAATAGTTATAATTCATGGTGTCGTCCCCTGCCACAGCCTGGCGAAGACGCTTTTTATAGCTCTGCTTCAGAAACTCTTCCTCTCCAAACAGCAGATAAAAACGCTTGAAATCTCCTGATTTAATATCCTGGTTTAATGTCTCCATATCCTGTTCTCCAATCGCTGCTTACGCGCTGCAGCCTCTGCTCTGCTTCCGCCTTGCTATTCGATACTATTATATAATCAATCCTTCTGTTTGCCAATCCGGTTTCTGTATCTATACACAGCTCCATACACAGCAAACGCGCATTTGTGCTGTCTTCCGCCGCCAGGGGAAATGCTTGAGCCCCAAAACCTGAAATTTTATCTGTTTTTGAGAAATCCCTGTATTTCCAGCTCCTTTCCGTCTGTCCTGACCGTGATCATCCCCTGCTCTTCTGTGGCCCAGCTGGCAATTCCCCTTTCTTCCAGTCTTTCTATCACCTCCGGATGGGGATGGCCGTAGGAATTATCCTTTCCATAGGACAAAACGGCAATTTGGGGCCTCACTGTATCTAAAAACAGCTCTGAGCTGGACGTAGAGGATCCATGATGGCCTGCCTTTAAAATCTGAACCTGCTTTTTCTCATCCCAGACCTCTGCAATCTCAGCTTCCCCCTCTGTCCCCAGATCTCCCATGAGCAGCATGGAAAAATCCCCGTATTCAGCCAGAAGCACCTCAGAATGGCCGTTTCTGTCGCTGCTTAAAGTATCTCTGTATGGGTACAGGCAGGACAGGGAAAGCTTTCCCGACTGTATTAAGTCTCCGGCGCAGATATAGTCTGCTTTCACTCCTTTTCTGGCTGCTGCAGACTCCAGCTTTTCGTAGATCTCCTCCCCTTTTCCAGGAAGAGGAAGAAACAGGCGGCCAATTTCGATTCCCGTGTCCTCCTCTAACAGCCACATCAGTCCGCTTATGTGATCCTGATCTCCATGGCTGACAAAGGCCATATCTATTTTTCTGATTCCCCTGCTCTTTAAAAGCGGTTCCAGCCTTTGTTCTCCCAGTTTTTTCAGCTGGGTGCTTCCTCCGTCCACCAAAATCACTTGTTTTTTTGTCTCCAGAAGAATTCCGTCCCCCTGCCCCACGTCGATAAAATCAATCCGGAGTCCGGAGACAGAACGATACAGCAGAAAAGCGATAAGAGACGACAAAAATCCCCAAATCTTTATTCTGTCCATAAGCCTGCCTTTTGCCGCCGCTTCTCTGTCTTTTGCCCTCATTTCTCCGGCCTTTGTCTTCTCTCCCGTCTCCGCGCGCTCTCTCCCGCGGTTTCCCAAAAAGTGCAGAAACGCTGCTAAAACGCCATAGTAGGCCGCCAGCTTCCAGGATTCTGGCCTTCCTAAAATCAGAGAGCTGCCAGGGAGACGCTTCGTCAGGCGGCAGAGCATTTCATACCATGCAAAAATGTAGTGGCAGGTTCCCATGCTTCCCACTGCGCCAAGCTCCAGCAGACGGCCCGCCGCTGCCGCAGCGCCAGACAGAGATCCAGCTCCTGCCGCAGCGGCCAAAAGTGAAATTCCTGCCATCCCCATGAGAAGGCCTGCGATCCCTGCGCCCACCACATAGGTCATCAGAGGAATCACAAGGAAATTCAAAAAAATCCCATACAGAGGATATTCAAAAAAATGGTACAGCACAATAGGCCCTGTAACAAGCTGAATCGCCAGACTCACGGCCAGAGCGTTTTCCCATTCCTTTTTGCACTCCAGACCGTCAGACAGCTCTTTTCCAGCCCAGCCAATGGCAAACACTGCTCCAAAGGAGAGCTGAAAGGCGCCGGTAAAAATAACAAAGGGATTTTCAAGAGACAGGCAGATCGCTGCCAGAGACATGGCGGACAAAAGATCATAGGTTCTGCCCAGATAAGACGCGGCAAAGGAGCAGGCAAGCATCAGACAGGCACGGAAAACCGACGGGCCGAATCCCGTCATGGTTCCATAGAGAAAAAGAAGCCCTCCGCTCCACACTCCGGCCCAGCCAAATCCCAGCCCCAGACGCCGGAGCAGACGATAAAGTCCCATTCCTATTAAAGATACGTGGAGCCCCGTCTAGGGTTTTCCCCTGTCATTTATAGATGGCATAACTTCTTATTAAAAAGAGATATTCACCCACACCCTTTTGGGGGATAACCCCTTGTGGGATATGCTCCCCTGGGATATTCTCTATTTCCGCCACTCACGCAGCATTTCATTTAAAACTAATCCTGTATTAAGCCTTTTTATGCATTCTTTAGTATCCAGTTCATTTGTAGCTTAAATATATGAATACCTATCCTTTTTACTAATTCTTTCCATTATTTCTTCTTGGTTATCCTCAATATATGCTTCAAACGCAGACTTTTCATCTTCGGTTTCATAAAGTAAAACCACTTCCATCAGTCTACGATTAGCATATATTGCTTCTTCATTTTCACCGTCCAAAAAGAACTGTTGCAATCTATATTCCGTACTTCCTTTTACAAAATACTTATATGTGAATTTATGATCAATTCTATACCTGTCGTATCCTGCAAATCCCCATTCTGGTACTGGAGTTTTATATCTTCCACTGTCCAATACTACAATTTGATATTCTTCTAATATCGTGTCTCCAGCAATAATCTGAAGCATTTCATACGATGTACTTTTATTTGACATCGTATAAGCATAAAATTCCGGAATTAAATAGTCTTCGTCACCCTTTAGTATTTTCAACTGATATTCAGGTCTATACATATTGTAATAAATATGATCCTGCTGCTTCCACTCTGTCTGGTACTGCAGTCTTCCGATAATATACTCCAATGGTGTCTGCAATAAACCAAACCGTTTTTTCCAGAGTTTTTCTACATCATCAATACTTGCCATTCCTCTATTCGGAGTGTTTTTATCCCCATTTCTCATATAAATGCATCCGGCAAGCATTTCTCCATAGTTTCTTTTTAAATATATAGGTGTCTTCTGCGTATCATATACAGTAAGAACATCCACCTCTATTTCATTTACCACAACAGTTTCCACAGAAATTTCAGGTCTAACGTCCCCGATAAACCAAAGATTATCCATTGCTTCTAAAATATCTGCCTGTTTACGTCTATTCTTTTTCATTCCAACAATATGTCCGTCATCATCAATCCCAAAGAGAAGATAACAGTTTGCATCATGTGGAGTATTGGCAAAACAAATAATATCTTTTAACAAATCTGCCATATTCTCATGCCACTCCTGCTTATAGTCCCAATATTCGCCTTCACGCCCTTTAGCAGCCAAAATCTCAACTATTCTATCCAGTGGCAAATCATTCATTCCGTTCATCTACTTTTTATCTCCCTTCGTCAACATTTGATTACATTCGATTATATCAAAAAATGGTGCAGCCATCCAATCACAGCCACACCATTTTACAGTTACATTACTGTTTATTTTCTCTTTCTGTAAAAAGCACCCCATAGTCAAACATCTTCATACTTTGATGTCTGCCTATGCTCATGAGGTTCGATATGATAATCTCCACATCTTCATCTTCTGTGCCTGGCTTTCCAAGTCTTCTGCATACCCTCTCATAGGCTTCCAGCATCTGCGAATATAATTTTTCACAGTATTCCCCTTCTGCAAATTCGTCTTTTACCAGGCTACTTTCTGCAACCGGATATTCCTCAAGATTGTAGCTTCCATTCATCAGATCGTAGATTTTTGTTTTGAACTCCTCATCTTTTACACTCATTCTGTATCCTCACTGCTTTCTTCTGCCGTGGAAAGCGCATAGAAAAAGGGGAAACAATCAATCAGATACAATTGAACTGCTTCCCCTATTTCTTCAAAGATCTCACGAAGTTCATTAAAATTCTCCGCTCATCAGCATTTAGGTTATCCCATGTTTCCAATATCTCTTCCTGCTCATCTGTCAGATCTGGTCTCATGCCGTCCCCGGCAAAAAACTGTGCTAGTGAAATTCCGAATGCATCACAGATTCTTTCCAAAGTCGGTATCGTTGGAATGCTCTCTTTCTTGATTATATTCCCTAAAGCGGTCTGTGACATATCAGTGAGCTGTGCGAGTCGGTACTTGGAAACTTTATGCTTGCTGCATAATTCTTTTACCCTTTTCGGGATATAGTCCTCTGTACGCAAGTAAATTACACCTCTCTTCTGCTCTGCGATATATTTATTTTAACCGCAAACCAGAATAAATATTAGAACCATATTTCTTTAGTAATTTACTCCATTGTACTTTACTATAAGGGTAAAAAAATATGAACAGCAGCACACCGCAGTTCAATATGTATTTCTTATAATTCCTTGTTTTTCCTTGTTTCTTTCACTTCCATATTATCAGTTCCATCATCAGCATAGCATCTTTTATACTGCCCATCAATCAAAATCGTTCGACAAATGTCTACATATATTGACACCTTGTTATCCGGCAATACTCCACTCTACTTTATTAAATTACATAACCTTTTACCACTCGCTGACGGATAATCTATTTGCGTAAGAAAAAGAAACAGGAGGTAACATTATGAATGAATCACTTGCATCTGTAAATCATAAACAGATAGGATACCGCATTAAGGAAGTCAGGGAACAGAACAATTTTTCACAGGCACAGCTTGCAGAGGAAACGGAACTCTCCATCTCCTACATAAGCCATATTGAGAATGCCAAACGCAAAGCAAGTCTTGAGTCTATCATTAGAATTGTAAACGCCCTTGGAATAACAGTCGATGAGCTGCTCGCCGGAGTCCAGCTTCATAATCCGACCGCCTATCAGACTGACCTTGATCTGTTGATGGCTGAATGCACCGAAAATGAAAAGCGCTTCATTTATGAAATGATAAAAGCAAGTATCGACAGCATGCGTAAAAACGGATGGCATATCTCGGATGACGAAGCCTAGATGCTGCGGCACACTATTTTCACACATAAAATTTCGCTTTGAAATAGACTATACGGATATGCCTGTCCGTATGGTCTATTTTATTTTCTTATGAAAATTTTATAATAAACCACATCATAAGAAAAAGGTGGTAAGACATGAGAGAAAATGAACAGAAATCCGGCTCCATTGCGGACAAGAAAAATAAGATCAGGGAACGATATAAAGGGGTCAGCATTGATGAGCTTGATGTAATTCCGGCACTTCCACAGGAAGATATATTCGCTGTTGAAAACGAACAGCGGGTAGCCGTCTATGCAAGGGTATCCACTGACGATCCAAGACAGACATCTTCTTATGAGTTACAGAAAAACCATTACCACGATGTCATCAGCAAAAGTCCAAACTGGAAACTTGTACAGATCTATGCGGATGAAGGCATATCCGGTACTTCCCTGCAGCACCGTGATCAGTTCAAGCAGATGATTGAAGACTGCAAAAAAGGAGAAATCGATCTTATCGTTACTAAGAGCGTGTCCCGTTTCGCCAGGAATGTTGTAGACTGCATTGGATATGTCCGTGAACTGCTGGCTCTCCCACATCCGGTCGGTGTCTTTTTCGAGACAGAGCGATTGAATACCTTTGATCCGAAAAGCGAAATGGTCCTCTCCTTCATGGCCACCCTTGCACAGGAGGAAAGCCATACCAAGAGTGAAATCATGAATGCTTCCATTGAGATGCGATTCCGAAGGGGAATATTCCTCACTCCCACTCTTCTCGGCTACGACCACGATGAAGACGGGAATCTTGTAATAAATGAAGGGGAAGCAAAAATCGTGCGTCTGATATTTATGATGTACTTAAACGGCTGCACCTGTCAGGAAATCGCTGATACCCTGACGGAACTGGGTTGTGAAACTAAAAAAGGAAATACTGTATGGTCTCCTGGTTCAATCCTTCAGATATTGCAGAACGAACGACACTGCGGTGATGTTCTTGCCCGAAAGACTTATACTCCGAATTACCTGAATCACAAATCAAAAAAGAACATGCAGAACCGTCCACAATATAGAAAGCGCAATCACCATGAAGCAATTGTATCCCGTGACGATTTCATTGCTGTACAGCGGCTCATCAGCAATGCTAAGTATGGAAACAAAGGAATACTGCCGGAATTAAAGGTCCTGCCAGATGGAGTTTTGAAAGGCTTTGTATCTATCAACCCACGATGGGCAGGCTTTAAAGAGGATGATTATATCAATGCTTCCCTAAGTGTATATAGTGGTACGGAGCAGTTTCTTCCTCCCTCATCACCCGTGAAAGTACAGTCTGGAGACTTCGACCTGCGCGGTTATGAAATTGCACGCTCACAGTTTTTTGACAGCACTGACCGTATTACCGTGACATTCAGCCTAAATGATATCAAGTTTTCAACCACTTCTGTCAGAAAACTGGACAGTACACTGATAGAACTTCTGATCCACCCAAATAAACATCTCTTTGCCGTAAGGGCAGTCTCACAGACACACCGAAATGCCATGCAGTGGTCAAAAAAGCGAGAGAATGTTTCTATCCCAAGGGCAATCAGCGGTACGGCTTTTATGCCTACTATCTATGCACTTCTCGGTTGGAACGCAGACTGCAGATACCGCATAACAGGAATAAAGCGTGGAAACGGATCCGATGCTGTCCTTATCTTTAATCTGGAAGAGACTGAAATTTTTATTCCAAATGATGTGATCGATGAACAGCAGATACCAGATGTGCCAACGGACGTAAAACCATTTACCGATACTCTCAAAAAAAATGTCCGTGCCTATCCACCTGACTGGGCTGACACTTTCGGCAGCAACTACTACTGCCATGCACAGGCACAAGAATTTGCCAGATTCAATGAGCAGAACACCATTTCCAACGAAGCAGTTGCATACAAAGATTCAGACATACAGGTGACCAGTCCTGATGAAGTAGAAAAAAGCATAGAACAACTCATGTCTGACATGAAGGAGAACCGTAATGAATGAACAACCAAACAATGAAACCTTAATCCAGTCCTCTTCAAGGGACTTACAAATCATCGAGGACGATGCCTTCAGCTATGAAGGTTATCAGGTAGTGCGTGGAGAATTCTTCGCCCACACCTATGAACCGTCCTTTACTTTTAATGCCAACAAAGTGTCCGTAAATACTGCATGTATCAAAAAGCTGCCTAAGACAGATTTTGTACAGATTCTTGTGAACCCGGATGAAAAGAAACTTGCTGTCCGCCCATGCCAGGAAGATGAAAAAGACTCATTCCGATGGTGTTCTACTACAAAGAAGCGTTCCCCAAGGCAGATCACATGCCGGATCTTTTTTGCCAAGGTCATAACCCTGATGGGATGGAATTCCAGTTACCGTTATAAACTACTCGGCAAACTGATACGGTCTGATAATGAACTCTTATTCGTTTTTGACCTTACCACGCCCGAAATATATGTGCGTACAGCAAAAGACGATGGAAAGATAAAGACATCCCGGACGCCTACATATCCAGCGGAATGGCAGAACCAGTTCGGTGTGCCGGTTGAGGAACACCAGAGCAACTTACAGATCAATATGTTTGACGGCTATGCAGTCTTTGGAATTTCCGAAAACAGACCGTCAGAAGAATCTGAAAATCCAACCAAACCACAAAAGGAGGAAACACACTATGAGCAATCATCCCTCTTTGCAGCCAATCCTATGCATTGATTTAAAGAAAAACCGCATCCGAATACATAAGCTTACCCTTCATATGCTCGGTGATCCGGAATATATCCAGCTTCTGGTAAATCCCGACTCCCATATGATTGCCGTCAAAAAAAGCGTCCGTCAGGATTACCTTGCCCACCATGTCAGGTCATGTTATTCCGATATCCGAAACAGTTACGAATTATACAGCCATGAACTGCTCCAGACATTAAGGCAGACCAATACGGAACTTTCCAATAACAGATCCTACCGTATCTATGGTGCAATAAATAAAAACGAAGGGCTGGCGAGCTTTTCCATGCAGGAATGTATCCTCGTGGATGAGCCTGTCAGAATGGGAAAAACAGTATGAGCGACAGTCAGACACCACAATTTGAAACCGATGCTGAATTTCTGCAGCTTATCCAGCCAAGGGATGAAAAATATGTAGAAGAACTCGAAGAAGATATCTTTGACCACGGCTGCCACGAAGCCATATGTGTCTGGGGAAGCATCCTCATAGACGGACATCTCCGATATTCCATCTGCCGTAAATGGGATATACGCTTCAATATACGCCGTCTCTTCTTCCAGAGCCGTGACGAAGCAGAAGCTTACATATGTACGGAGCAGCTTAAACGGAATGACCTTACAAGCGAATACAAAAAATATCTTATCGGCAGACGCTTCCGGGCAGACATGAATATTGCCAGTGCTGATTTTCTGAAAAATCATCCTGAGAAACAGCTCAACGCAGACGGACAGATATCCCAGAAGTATGTACAGAAAACGGAGATTGCAACCATTATCGGGAAAGAATATAACTTCGGCTTTTCCACTGTTACAAAATACGATGTATACGCAAGAGCACTCGATGAGCTCCGCATCAAAGGACCGGAAATAACATCCAGAATATTAAACGGCAGTCTCCGTGTATCCCATGAAAATGTCATAGAGCTGTCAAGACTTCCCATCGAAGATATCAATGGACTTAAAAGACTGCTCGACAGCGGTTCGATCGACCGCATCGGCTACTCGCAGTTACGACATGAACTGCGATGGCAGCGGCTTCCTACAGGAAAACCGGATTCCCGAAGGTGCAGACGTGAAAGGGAAAGTGCCGAGGCTGGCATCAAACAGATGCCCGTCATTGACCCAGATGCAGAACTGGCAAGCCTTAAATTCACCATTCCTTCATGGTCCAAAACCATATCAAGGACAATGGAACTTACGGATTTTTCTTCCACATCCGCTTCTGCCCGGCAAGAAGTCAGGACACAGATCATAAACCTTACACGAAAAATAAACAGACTGCTGACGCAGTTGGAGGAGGATTTAAATGACAGATGACCAAGCAATATCGAAACAAACTGATCTCATGCAGTATGTTCCCAAAGTACACTTTGAGCAGATTCCCATCAGGAATCTTGTATCCAACCAGGAATATCAGAGAAATCTTTCACAGAATCATGTCCAGCGTGCCGCTGCGAACTTCGATCTGTACCAGATAAATCCCGTAAAAGTCAGCCGCCGTAACGGCATCAACTATGTCTTTAACGGACAGCACACCATTGAAATCGTGGCACTCGTCTCCGGTTCAAGAGAGACTCCTGTATGGTGCATGGTCTATGATGACCTCGTTTACGAACACGAAGCCGATATTTTTGCTAATCAGATGAAGTATGTAAAGCCCCTGCTTCCCTATGAAATATTCATGGCAAACATTGAGGCTGGGAATGATAAACAGCTTATCATCCGTGATCTAGTGGAATCTTATGACCTTTCCATCACCTCTTCTTCTGTTCCTGGCGGTATCTGTGCCGTTGCTACCCTTGAGACCATCCACGACAAATACGGCTATCACATGCTCGATCATGTGATCCGCCTGATTGTCGCAACATGGGAAGGTGCTGCCCAGTCCTTCAGTGCAAACATGATGAATGGACTGGCACGTTTTCTGAATGCCTATGGCGATGCGGTCAAAGATGATATTTTCAAAGAAAAACTGGGAAGAATATCCATCAAGGAATTGGCACGCACTGCCAAGGACAGGCGTTCCGGCTCTCTTGGATTTGCAGAGGCAATCCTTATCGGATATAACAAAAAATGCCGGAATCCGCTTCCGTGGGATAAGCTCTACACGCATAAACTCCCACACAAGAAAGCTGATGAACCAGAACTGGAAGAAGAAACTGATGATATGCCTCAGAACGGGCAGCTTGACTTATTTGGCTTGGGTGATGATGAGGAGGTTTCCGAATGATCATACGGAAACCTTTACCCTGCTGCCTTCCAAGAATGCAAACTCATATTTCTTTGCACCGAATATTGTTATTTCTTCCAAAACAAGCTGTGCGGCTTCAGGAACATACTGCTGAAGCTGTCCGCTTTCGGTTGCTTCCATCATCTGCCCCGCCCTTATCTTCTCAAGCGGAGTCCCATCTAATTTCATGGAATTCCATCTTTCTATATGCTTTTCCCGTTCACCGACCAATCGATTGAATGCCTTTATAAATCCCTTTTCCAAATCCGCATTATCTACATAGGCATTGGTGCATGCAACTTTTCCATCCTTACGGTGATTCTTGCACTGCCATTGTATGATTCCTCTTGATTTCCAGGAATGTCTTGTAAAAAGGCTTCCACATTCCCCACAGAAGATCTTTTCGCAGAAGGGATAACATTCTGAACCGTAACTGTAGCGGTCTGTCCCATGCTTCTGCATGAATTTCTCCCTGCGTTCAAATTCTTCCTGAACCGCATTCCATGTTTCCTTATCAACGATTCCCTTATGGCTGTCCCTTACATAGACCTGTGCCACTTCCCCGTTATTCTTTACCTGACGCTTAGTAAGAAAGTCAGCCGTATAGGTTTTCTGCAGTAACGCATCACCCATATGCTTTTCCTGTTTCAGGATTCCGATCACCGTGCTCGCATACCACTTAGTCTGTCCGAGACATCCCGGCACCTGCTCCTCTTCCAGTTCTTTCGCAATCTGTGCAGGATTCAGCCCCCAGAGAAAATCCCTGTAAATGTGTCTTACTGTCTTTGCCTGTTCTCTGTTGATTATGAGCTTTCCATTCTCATCCTTGTCATACCCCAAAAATTTGAATGTATTGAGATGCATCTCACCGTTCTTGAACTTTGTACGGATTCCCCATTTGCAGTTCTCTGAAATGTTTCTCGATTCATCCTGTGCAAGGGAGCTTAAGATCGTAAATAAAAGCTCACCCGTGGAATCCAGTGTATTGATATTTTCCTTCTCGAAAATAATGCCGATTCCGAGGTTCTTCAGCTTTCTGGAATACATCAGACAGTCCTGCGTATTTCTGGCAAAACGGCTGATGGATTTTGTTATGACAAGATCGATCTTTCCCTTCCCACAATCCGCAATCATACGTTTGAATTGCTCCCTCTTCTTCGTATTGGTTCCCGAAATACCCTCATCCGCATAGATGTCGGCCATTTCATAATTTTCATGGTCATTGATGTACTTCGTATAATAATCGACCTGGGCTTCAAAACTGTGAAGCTGGTCTTCCTGATCCGTTGATACACGGCAGTAGGCTGCAACTCTTATCTTCTTCTGCGGTGCTGCCCTATACCCTGATACCTGACGGTTTCTTGCTGGTATAACTGTAACGCTTCTTGCCATTCTTATCGTCCTTTCTCTGAATATAAATATCTTTCTTGATTTCTCCCCATCCCTTTATAACGGTGTCAGGAACCCTTGTCCCATCACAGGCTTCTTTTCCCTTCCGTTTTCTTCGGTTACATACCCAGGTAACTTTATAGTTCTGGGGATTCACATACCTTACAAGTCTGCTTCCGCATAACGCACAGAAGATCTTCTCTCTGTATGGATACTCTGTTTCCGTATTTTCAGGAATTGCTGACGGCTGTTTCTTCTTATGCCGTCTCTTCCATGAGCGTTCTTTTAAGTAAGTAAATTCCTTCACGCCCTTATCGGATGCTTTCTCATCGATATAAGTATTTTCTTCAAAATGCCATGCACTCCGAAGCACACCATCTGGGATATTGATGCCATCACAGAAACTCTTTCCATACCGCTTCGTCCCGCTGCATCCCCAGTTGAGCCTGTTACCCTTACTGTAAATGCGTTTATAAAGGGGATATCCGCATTTCGCACAATAGATTTTATTCATATAAGGATAATTTTCTTCCGTGAACTCCTCGATCACTGAGCCTTCCGCAAGATAATCCCGTTTTGCAGCCAATGCATCCTGTGCTTTCTGCCAGAGTTCAGGGGAAACAATAGCTTCATGGTCATCCTCGATGTACCATGCATCCACTTCTCCCCTGTTCCTGACCAGTTTTCTCTCTTCATTCACGAAGTGCTTATGCATGATGTAATCGCCTTTGTAAATCTCATTTTCAAGAAGACGAAACACGGTGCTGTCTACCCACTGTACACCGCCTACCGTTTTTACTCCGTTTTCATTCAAGTATCGTTTGATTGATGCAGGAGTATATCCGTCTGCTGCCATCTCATAGATTTTTCTTACCCATACAGCTTCAGCTTCGTCAGCAACAAATACTCCTCTCTCGTCTTTTGTATAACCGAAAGACCGCTCAAGGTACTGTACGGGAATTCCTGCCTCATACTTTCTCTGATAAACCATCTTTGCACCAGCACTTCCGCTTTCACTTTCTGCCTGTGCGAATGCTGCAAGGATCGTAAGCATCAGCTCCCCTTCCCCTGACAGGGTATTGATATTCTGGAGTTCAAAAAAAACACCTACATTCAGTTCCTTCAGCTTTCGTGTAGCTTCCAGAACGATTGAGGTGTTTCTTGCAAAACGTGATACTGATTTTGTTAATATAAGGTCTATCTTACCTTTTTCTGCATCGGCAAGCATCTTCTGCAGCCCCGGTCTTTTTTCTTTGAATCCTGATATAGCAAAGTCACTGTAAACTCCGGCATATTCATAATCCGGATTGGTTTTTATGACCGTCTCATAATGCCTGATCTGATTTTCCAGTGAATTTTCCTGTTCATCCGCATCTGTCGATACACGGCAATATGCACAGACTTTCAATTTTCTTTTCTGTTCCCTGCTGCCTTCCCTGATCTGAATTTCCACAAGCCTTACCTCCTTCCGTTTTGGTAGTCTATATATCACTCTGAACGCCAATAATAGCAAGTGTTTTCTTGGATACCTTTCACCTTTCTTTCCTTGGTATAAACTGAAAAAAATACGGCTGACAGCCATTACTGACCATCAGCCATATTTCTATGCCTTCACGATATAATCTGAAGAAACAAATCCATAGTATTTTCCTGCAATGCGGATATAATACCACGCTTTTCCGTCTGCCGCCTTTACTGTATCACAGACATCTACCAGATTCCCTCTGTACAGATATGGATAAGATTTGATCCTGCCATATTCCTTTCCTGCCCACTTGCGGACATTTAAGGATGAAGCCGTAACCTTCCCTACCCATTTTGGTGTTTTATTGATACCGCCAGAACTGCTGCTCCCGCCTGTATTTCCAGAAGAAGCGTTCTGTGAAGATCCGCTGCTGTATTTCGGGACTCCATATCCACGGATATATTTTCCATTTACCTGCAGGTTTCTTCGTCCTACTGCATTTCCTTTATTTCCTTCGATCACCGTAATGGTACTGCCGGATACCTTTTCTACAATTCCGACATGATCCGGCCATCCGGTGTTATCCCCTTTACCGGAATCATCCCAGTCATAAAAAATAATATCCCCCGGTCTTGGAACTCTTGCATCATTTTCGTCCCATTCCCCCAGCTTCTGGAACAGGGCAATCATCTGCCCACATCCGCACTCTGTCGGGATAATATCCGTCATGCCTGTCTTAATGGCACATGCTGATACAAACGTGGCACACCACGCATCGGTATATTTTACCGAATAATTTCTTGCCAATGGTCTGTGTGCATTATAAGTATCAATGATCTTTTTATGGGATCCGTCTGCCTCACGGCATCCGACCCATACCTTTGCCTGTGCAATCAATGTTGCTGCTGTTTTTGCCATAGTCTCTCGCTCCTTTGCATTGTCATATTTTTTCAGCTCATACTGCTCTACCAGAGCCATACAGTTTTTCACGTAATCAGAACTGGTCGCAAAACCGTCTTCCCTGATGGTTTCCAGGTACTTCCTTGGATCCGTAATGCCTTTCAGGTTCTGGTATCTGGAAAGCCGGATAAATTCGAAATATCCCTTTACTCCTTCTTCCATCGAAGAATAGGTACGGAAATTGTCACGGATTGACGTCAGTGTTCCGGGTGTGTATTCTTCTTTAGTTGAAAGATTGACTGAACCGCCTTTCCACTTTGTTCCGCATTTCAATCCAAAATAGTTATGATATTTCGCAGCCAGGGTGCTTTCCCCCCAGCCGGATTCCAAAATTGCCTGTGCAATAACAGAAGAATGGACAAGAATGCCATACGCTGGAGCATACTTGTCCACATATCCTGCAACCGCTGTGATAAATTCTTTCTTGTTCATAGCGGTTATTCTCCTTTCTCTGAACGGTCATGAAGCTGTTCCAAAACCTCCTTGATCTTTTCCGGCACAGGAAGTCCCAGATGCGATGCATTTTCCAACAGGCTCACGCCTTCATTGGAAAGATAGAAAAAGATCACCGCTGTCCGTAACACACTGCCCGTACCGATTACCTGCACATCCAGGATGTTGGCAATTCCGACAAGCAGAAAGATCAGGACCTTTCTGCAGATTCCACGGAAACCTACTGCACTGGATAACTTCCTATCGCTGACCGCACACATCACTCCCGTGAGATAATCGATCACAACGAATGCAAGCAGTGCATAGATCAGGCCATCGCATCCGCCAAGGAAATATCCAAGCCATCCTCCTACTGCTGTAAAAACAAACTGTACCGTGTTCCAAAATTCCTTCATAATGAGTTCCTCCTTTGATTTTTGGGTATAAAAAAAGCATCTCCGAAGAGATACCAGTTACTAAAATTATGCAATACGCTTCCACATATAACAGGTGATATAAGGTGGGAGGTTCTGACCGTTTCCAGATCCAGCTGAACTAAGCGTACCTTTTGCCGTAAAGGTATGACTGTGGGCTGTCGAATCCGTTTCTTCTACCAGTTCGCTCTGTGGACTATAATTTCCATAAGCAGCATTATATGATTCTCCCTCTGAATCATTATTAGGTGCTGCTGGAACAGGGTATGGAAGCGTATGGGAATGTGCTCCTCCTGTTACTGTGACTGCCGTTCCGGTAAAGGTATGCGTATGGCCCTGCAAATATTTGCTTCCACCCGTTTTTTCCACCGTAGAAAATTCTGAATCCAATGTGTTCACCCCAATGGGAACACGGCCATTTCCCCATGACTGCCACGTACCGCCAAACAAGGATGCCGGACTGGTATTATTCACGGACATATAAATGCTGCCCACAGGATAAATCGCAGAAAATGTAATTTTTCCCTCTGCCACATTCTGCAGCTCATCTAAAATATTAGATACACGTGAGCATAGATCATCATATATTTCCAGCCTTTCTTCTTCCATAGAAACACGATCTTCTTCTGCAGATTCACGGCTGCTTTCATTTGATACCCTGATTTTTTCAGCATTATTTCTATTAGTTTCAGCTGTCACACGGCTTTTCTCAGCAGATACATACCCTTCCACCTGTGTATTGATTGCATTGATGGAATCATAAATACTCTGCCTGACATCTTTTCCATATACCGCAGACAGGATCTTATTCAGATACGTTGTGACATTTGCCATCTTTTTCTCCCTCCTTCAGCTGCCTGTACTCCATACACTTCATTTCCCGTACTTCTGACAGCACGCCTGTCAGGATCACATCAAGAAGACTTGCCGGAAGCCCGTATTTCTGTTGCAGTGCAACCACTGATTTTGTCATGTCCTCCCTTGCATGATCCAGAATCATGCCAAGAGGCATGGGATTCTGTTCTGTTTTATTCTTTTCCTGCTTTTCCACTAAATGCACCTCCCTCAAACAATGCTGTCATTTTTGTCATAGCTGATTCCATAGCAGTAACCTTACCTAAAACTTCTTCTAGCTTCATTTCAAGCGGTGAGCCAGACATCAGTTCCACTGTTTTTTCTGCCATTTCTGTTTTTCCTTCCTTTGGCTTTTCCCCACGGGGAAGTTCCAGTTCGATTTCTTTTTCCACTTTATACCTCCTTAATTCCAGTATCCGACTATGATGCCGTTTTTTACCTGAAGCTTACTGTAAGTCCAGCTGATTGCCCCATTTCCTTTATCCGTAATATTCATGATGATTGGGATCGTTCCAGTAAATGCACTGTATCCGCCAGAAGAAACACCCGAAAGTTTAATGTTGTAGAGTGTATTCCATTCCCCATAAAAATCACAGCCTAGATGCAGGCCCTGTTCCGTGTAGATACTATTTCCCTGTGAAAAACACAGCATCGTGGTATAAGATGAAGCACCACTCGTTTTCTGGTAACACCATGCCATGTATTTCCCTGTATATTCCAGATCGAACACCAATCCCTTATGTGCTGCATTACTTGACCATTGGTTTGTACCGATTTTTCCCACATAAGTTCCACCCTTGTAAAAATGCTCTCCATTATAATTGAACTTCGATACCAACTGATCAGAAGTATTGAACACCTGCAGTTCTCCGTTCTTTAACTGGATATAATCCGTGATTCCATTCCATGCAGTCTGCAGTTCCCCAGCAATAAAAGAATCTGCGTAAATACTTCTGGCAGCAATATATTTTCCTACGATCTTTCCATCCATCGTAATGGCTGTTCCAAATGTCCCGTTATATCCCGTACTGGAATATCCAAGACCATTTAAATTCCATCGCCACACCTTCTTGGCTGTATTCTTATCTGCGGTATCCATAATCAGGATCTCTTCCGGTCTTGTCACCACATGCCCCGTAGTTGCTGCCGTAATCAGAGCCGTGGCATTTTCTATCGCCATCCGCAAGGTATCAGACTGTGGCGGCAGTGATTGGATTTTCTGCACAAGCGAATCGTTCTGATTCGTTGTCCGCTCTGAAATTCCTGTCCTTACACTTGTTCCAAGCGTCACCGTATTATTCTGCGGGTTCTGAAGATCAATGGTAAGTGCAGTAACCGGAAAATACCGGTCCATTCCATGCGGTTTTGACACGACCCGGATGGAATCCCCCAGCTTGACCCGTTCAATATCCACATCCACCATGTTCAGGTCCACGGCATTGCAGGTCAAAGACAGATTCTCAAACTGAATATCTGACAGATATTTCTCTGCTTTCTTCTTCAAATTGGCCGGCTCTCCGACATTCTCAAAACTCACAGTCCTTGTCACCACACCGTACACTTTTACAGCATCCGTGGATTCTATATACGGGACACCATTATTCACACTTTTAATCGTGGTATACTCTTCCAGTCCTTCAATCGAACTTTCCTCTAACCTTTTCCCAAGCGGGATCACCCTGGTTGCAATCTCAGATGCATCCGCATTTTCCGTATAATCAAGCAAATTGCTGCCAAATTCAATGACCTGTGTATTGGTATTATCATAGTCTGCTATATAATCCAGATAACGGGTTGTACCAGAATGCCGGATCCGTAAATGTCCGCCAAGACGATCTACCAGCTTATCCTGAATATCATCCAGCGTATTTTCCCAGTTTGTGTAGCGGTAGATGCTGTCATTGCTATCTTCCACCGTCACCATCCCAGTAACAAACATTTTCGGATACAGGTCTTTCCTGTCGAATGTATGGGTGTAATGCCACAGAAGATTGGAACTGTTAGCATATGGATTATGGGCACTCTGCATATCAGAAACTTTCTTCGTTTCCACTGCCGTATAAGATGGAAGTGATGATACCGTTGCCGTACCTGGAATTCCACTTGTAAACTCCACACTGTCTATGGAAAATCCATAATAGTTATTAACCGATGCATCCGTATGCCAGTACACATAAAAATCTCCTGCAGGTACAATAAATGTTTTCCCTGCCACATCATTAGCCCTTTTCTTTACAAAAACGGCATATACCGTACTTCCAGACTTATAGAAGAGGGAAAGGTTATCAAAAGAACCGCTTTCTCCTGCACATTTGGAATTAAATGTGACAGCAAGACGTTTTTCCATCGTTGTCTGCATATTATGGACAGCAAGCAATGCGTTCAAGAAACTACGCACAGTATAGCTGTGGTATGCCTTCGGTTCCTGTATTGAATCCAGAAGATATGCAAGCTCCCCTTCACACACCACTGTCTGGGTATTATAAAAATTCTTCTCCATACTGAGGATGCGTCCGTAGAAGATACTATCCCCGTCTTTTTCCACCCGGATGACAGAAGTCAGCTTTTTCATCTTGTCATACATCGGATTCACTGCCGGGATATCAAACTCAAATGAACCGGATTTATTATCCGCCAGTTCCAGTTTGGTATTAAAAATGACCAGCTCCTGATCTCCTGGAAGATACAAAAGCTGATCGTCACAAAATACTTTATACATTTACAGACTCCCTCCCCGGAACTCAATACTCACTGTATATGTCCCGTAAAAATAAAGTCTGCCTCCGCTGACCGGAATGACCAGATCTGCAAATCGGTTTCTGCCCTGCTGCAGGGTGTATCTCGTTCCATTAAAAGTAATGTAGTTTGACGCACTCTCATCAAGATTATTGACGTAAAATACTGGCACAACAGGGATACCGCTTCCTTCCAGAAGTTTACTGCTGCTGCCAGAGACGCTGATTCCACGGTAATCACGGATGATTCCGGTTTCAAAATTCAATGCATCCCACATCCAGTCCTCGGTCGATACATTAAGTTCCTGTTTATATGCGTCCGCATCCACCGTCAGGGTAAATGTGCCGAGCCTTCCACTTCTGGAAAATCCTGAGATTTCTGCCCGTCCGTGGTAAAATACATCCGGCTCCTGATCCAGAACAACCCACACTTCTTTTCCCTGATAGGTTTTCAAAAGCGTCCGGTAAAACAATGACCATACATCCTCCCTTTCCATTTTTCCCAGGGAGAATTTAAGCTGTCTGGATTCATATTCCACCTGTCCGGTCAGTGTTTCCGTAAGATCGATTCTGATGCTGCTTCCCGGTACTTCGATATAATTGGTTTTCGGGGATGGCTCTCCTACGATATCCGTATTTCCGATTACAAGACCATAATCTTTCCACGTATGCTTTCCATTGATCGCAGCTCCAAATCCTGCGGTTGTATATTCATTCATCAGACCATCCCCCTTTCTGCCTTAAATTTCTGTATGCCCAGTTTCTGGTTAATTCCGGGTGCCAGCTTTCCAATCAGCGTTCCGTCATCCAGATAGATGCCCTTTCCGCTGTTTTCTGCTATCACAGCCAGATACTGCTCCATTGCCGAAGTATTCAGCCTGTTTGTCAGAATATTTTCCAACTGTTCATAGAATCCTTTCAGTGGAAGGACAGCTTCTTTTCCAGCTTCCCCTCCTGCCATAAGACTCGACCCATTCATACCAAAGATGGTTGGTCCCGTCATGATACCGCCTTCTTTATACCAGTCGATGCTCAGATGCGGTACACTTGGCGGGGCAAGTGACAGACTTCCGCTGATACTGAAATGCGGTAATTTGATATGTGGAAGTGACAGGTGCATGCCATTAAAGAACCCCGTGATCTTTTCCACGATTCCTTTAATGGTATCCCGTGCTGCCTCAATCGGTGTAACGATTGCACTCTTGATTCCATTCCACACAGACACCGCTGTCGATTTGATTCCATTAAAAATAGAAGAAAGCGTACTCTTCAAAGTCTCAAATACGGAAGACACTTTACTTTTAATGCCGTCAACAACCGTGCTGATTGCGGTTTTGATTCCATTCCACACCGTAACCGCTACCGTTTTTACTGCATTAAATACCGTAGTTACTACCGTCTTAATGGCATTCAGCACGGTAGATATCTTTGTACTGACTGCATCCCAGATGGTGCTGATTACGGTCTTTATGGTATTCATGACCGTAGAAATTACCGATGCCACGGCATTGATCACGGTCGAAACGGTGCTCTTTATTGTGTTCCATACGGAGATAATGATCTCCTTACAGTTCTCCCATATGAACCGGAACGGCAACGTAATGATATTAAACGCTGCTTCCAAAAGCGAACCGATAAAGAGAATCCCCACCTGCACAACATTCTTGATGGTCTCCCATACTCCGTTAAAGAATGCGGTGATTCCATTCCAGATATTCGTAAAGAATGTGGATACGGAAGTCCATACTGCATTCCAGCTTGTCCCGAACCATCCAAGAATCGTATCCGCAATCCCTCGGATAAGGTTCACTGCTGCCGTAAAGATTCCAGTGATGCCATTCCAGATGCCGGAGAATATCTCCTTAATCCCCGACCACATCTGCTCCCAGTTTCCTGTGAAAAGTCCGATAAACACATCAAGCAGTCCCGTCAATACATCAAGTACTGTACCAAGAACCGTTGAAATGACACTGAATGCTGCTTCAAACACAGGTGCCAGGAGTTCGCAGAAAGCATTCCAGATTTTTTTCAGTGTATTTACCACTGCAGTAAAATCAATATTAAGGGCTGCCAGCCTTTCCTTGATCCCTTCAACAAATGCCTGTACCTTCTTGACAATACCTTCCCAGATTGCTGTCATGGCATTTCTGAATTCCTCGTTGGTATCCCACAGATGTTTAAACGCAGCCACTAAAACGGCCACCACGGCAATAACCGCCAGCACAGGTCCTGCTACCGCCCCAAGTGCACTTGCAAGCCCGGTTACCGAACCGCTGCTTCCTGCGATTTTTACTCCAAGACTTGCGATTCCTTTGGCAAGGGAAGAAAAGCCTTTCATCGCTGTCCCTACGGTTGAGATCGTTTTCCCAAGAATGATCAGGAACGGTCCGATGGCTGCAGCCACCGCTGCAACACGGATGATCAGATTTCTCTGGGATTCATCCATGCTGTTCAGCTTATCTACAAATCCCTGTATCTTGGAGACAAGGCTCCGGATCACAGGCATAAGCGCCTCTCCAAAAGAAATGGCCAGACCTTATACCGCTGATTTTAAGATGGTGATCTGACCGGACAGGTTATCAAGCTGTGTATCTGACATCTGCTGTGCAGCACCACCGGATTCCGTAATGGACTTCTGAAGGCTGTCCCAGGTATCCCCGGTATTTGCAAGCAGGGAATTTACGGATGACAGATCCGTTTTATTAAAGATCGTACTGATGATATTATTCTTCTCTGCAGAGGTCATGCCATCCATAGACTTATTAAGGTCAGAAAGGATATCGTTCAGACTCCGCATGTTTCCCTGCGAATCATAAACCTGAAGGCCGAGACTCTCCATACAGGCAGCCGCCTTATCGGTCGGACTCTGTAATGCAAGGATCACGTTTCTAAGATGTGTACCGCCCTCTGCTCCCTTGATACCATTATTGGCCAGAATACCAAGGGCTGTATTTAATTCTGCCGTACCGCCTTTTACGGATTTGGCAGTTGCACCAATGGTAAGGATTCCTTCCCCAAGCTGTGCCACGGATGTGTTCGTGGTCGATGCTGTTTTTGCCATCTGATCGACCATTGTATTGGCTTCATCCGTCTGCATGCCAAGGGCTGACATGGCATCCGTTACCATATCCGATGCAGATGCAAGATCGATATCTCCTGCGGCTGCCAGATTCAGTACCGTTGGAAGCGTATCACACATCTGCTGTGTATCATAACCTGCCAAAGCAAGGTAATTAAGTGCCTGTGCACACTCACTTGCAGAAAAGGCTGTTTTCTCTCCCATCTGCTTCGCCAGGGTACGCAGGGTATCCATTGTATTTACTGACTGTCCATCCACCTTTGACATGGAATCAGCCGTAATTCCCATCGTGGCCTGTACCTGGCTCATGGAAGAATCAAAATCTGCCGTAGTCTTCACGGCTGCCGTACCAAGACCTGCAACTGCCGCTGTAACGGGAAGCATTTTTGTTCCGACACCGGATATCTTATTTCCGACTGACTCCAGCTTCCCACCAACCTCTTCGATTTTTGCAAGGGCAGCATTGGAATTTACTGCTTCCTGTGCCAGTTTTTGGAGTTCCTGTTCCGTTTCGATGATCTCCCTCTGAAGGGCATCATATTTGTCCTGTCCCAGATCCCCATTCTCCAGCTGCTGCTTTGCCTGTTCCTGTGCTGTTTTTAAAGCATCCAGTTTTTCTTTGGTAGAACCAATGGCATCCTTTAAGAGTTTCTGCTTCTGTGCAAGCAGCTCTGTATTTGCCGGATCCAGTTTCAACAGCTTATTGACATCCTTCAACGAGGACTGGGTCGACCTGATCGTTGCATTTACATTTTTCAGGGCTTTGTCAAGACTAGTGGTATCCCCGCCGATCTCGACCGTGATTCCTTTAATCCTGCTTGCCACCTGCACACACCCCCCGTCATGGCAGAAAAAAAGCACCGATCACAGCTAAATGATCGATGCTTATTTTCATAAAATCATAATTCTCTAAGTATAGGAAAAGCACCGCAAAATGCGATGCTTTTCCATTCGTCATATCAGGTTTACATTACCATTCATCTTCCTCATCAAACAGATTTCCTGCCGATGATAAAAAACCAATTTCCCCTGTATCCATATCCATAACCGTATGATCAGATAACCTCATTAAAAGATCACCATCTTCATCCACTGCCATGCTATCCGATATTGTATAGCCCGTCTTTCCATTAAACAGGTTATAAAAAAAGTTTCCCATACAAATACCTGCCTTTCTCAAATCCTAGTCATCACACCATCCAAAACCAAGATCCGGCTCATAATAGATCATATCCTGGTCAAAGTGATTCCTTGTTTTTCGGGCTTTTTCTTCGTTTGTTCTTCTCGCCCGGTATGCCTTATTATTCGGATTATTCTGATTGGCATAATCATTAAGCTGCTGTTTCGTATGAGTTTTACCAGATACTCCTTTTCTCTTAGCCATAGTTATCCTCCTTTCTTCCTGATTCCATTAAACAACCTGCAGAAGATAGCGGACACTTTTTGTCACCTTCTAAGCTGAATCCATAGAATATTTTCCAAGGATTATCCCTGCATAATTATTTTCTCAGGAGTGGAGAATAATTTCTGTATTCTTTCAAACAGAAATTATACAATATCATAATAACATGATTTTTCTGATGCTGCTATCAGAATTTATCAAAATCATCCTGCGTGGCGATCTTATTATATTTCACGCTATCATTTGCTTTTTCCGTCCACATGTCGATCACCAGCCCCACCGTCAGAAGATCCAGATCTGATATAGATATTCCAATCTCTACGCTGCGCAGAAGGAACAGCGGTGTTGTCATTTCCCGTTCACTTCTGCCAGGCCTTTTTTTGCTGCCACCTCTGTTGCAAGGTTATCGCCCCACAGTTCCAGGATCTGAGGCAGTACCTCATAGATGGAAAACATATCAAACTGATCCAGCCAGTCATCAATGGATGCCGGGATGCTGTTATCCGCATGGTAGGCCATGATATATGCAACATTCTCAAAGATCTCCAGGTCATCGATCTGGAACTCATCCCCATCCTCGGTCTTACCCTTATAGGATTTTTCCAATTTCGACAGATCCTTAAAAATATCCCTCTTGAACTTTGCACGGTATAATCTCGGAACGGTCGCAGATGACCGGAACGGGATCTTTTTCCCACAGATTTCAATTTCTCTTTTTAACATATCCTTTCACCTTATCCTTTCGCACTGCTTTCTTCTGTTTCTGATGGAATATATACGGACTTATACCAGTTCGCATATGTCGCTGCATCCGTGGTATCTCCGGTACGGCTCTTTACCAGTCCGTCACTTCTCGGATCAGCCGTCAGTGACAGCTTCTCCGTTCCAGGTTCGATCGTATCCTCTTTTGTTTCGGATTCGATGGACGGGCGGGATGCCGTACAGTTATACATCACATGGCGGATACTATTCACATCCCCGTCAAATTCAAATAACAGGGCAAATTTTACACTTTCCCCGATGTTTGTACTTTCCACAAGCACGCCTTTTCCATCCAGCTTCTCCTGTAAGATCTCCGTCCGGAACCACTCCGGGATCAGTGCAATTTCCAGATCACCACTGTATCCGTTATTGGTCACGGAACGGAAATATACGATACCGTCTGCATAAAACGGTGTGGATTCCCCTTCCGCATCCAAGCTGATACTGACTGCTCCGGGGATTGCCTTTGGATTTTCATAAGAAAATGTTGTCTCACCGCTGCTGCTCACTGTTTCCTTCAGCTTTGCTGCATGGACATTTTTCAGATTATATTTTACTTTATTTCCCATGTCTAAACCTCCATCTCAAATGAATACAGGACTTCATACAATTTCTCGCTTTCAATCCATACCTCGGATTTCTCATAAAAAATACCCTGCTTATCCAGCACGGCTTCTACTTTCTGTTCTGCCGACAAGTCCTTACAGTCGGTATACAGTTCGATATGGACTTCCGTAATCTTCAGATACACCTTCCCGTCCGCAGAAAAATGATTACTCTGCGGAAGAAGATAGCATACAAACGGTGGCTCTGCTGCTTCCCCCTCTTCAAAGTGGTCGTAGGCAAATGGCAGTCCTGTTTCTTCCATCATCTTAACCAGATCATCCATTCCGGATCCCCCTCTCGATTTCTTCCTCAAGCTGCCGGATTCCATTCTCCTCTGTAGGTGCAATATGCGGTCTTGCTGCTACCCGGCCGCCTCCCCTTTTTGCATGTCCATGCTCCAGGAGATGAGCGATCTGGTATCGGTTTTTGGAATGTACCGTTACCTGCAGGGACTTACTGTCTTCCCCGGTCTTTTTGACCGCCCAGCTTTTTCCATAAGTTCCGGTCTTTTTCGGTGCTGTGTCCGCAATCTCCTCCCGGACTGTTTTTCCGGCATTCCTGACCGCCTTCTTCATCACTTCCGTAGTCAGACTGGAATAATCGTCCAGCTCCTTCATGACTTCCGATGCAAGGGCATCTGCTTTGATTTTCTTTGCCATTTTCAATTCACCTCACCGTTTGACCCGTTCCGCACGGATCCTGACGGATTTGTTTTTATACTGCACGTTATCAATAAACGTAATATTATAAAGATCCCCACGAAACCTGATGCGGTAATGCTCGCTGTCCAGGGCTGCCACCTCACTGCAGTACCGGATAATAAAGTCCAGTTCAGACTGGGCATTCAACTGCTTTGCTGCCCAGTATTCTTTTCCTGACAGGTTATTGGCATAAGCAGCACAGGAATACACATCTTCCCAGACTGCCGCATGGTTTCCAATCTTATCTGTTTTCACGGAACTTTTCTGGATCGTGATCCGGTCACGCATCAGTTCAATCATTAAAATTTCTCCTTCCGTATGCCAAAGAGCAGATATTTCACGGTCTCCGTCATGGTCTTATGGTCAGCTTCCTCCCTGTGCTCATAAAGATAAGCGATCACATACAGCTCCGCTGTCCGCACAACTGCTTCATGATTCTTAAGTACCGCCGGAGTCCGTCTTGTTACATTTTTAATCAGGGCATTTGCAGTTTCCATCAGACCGAGGATAAAACTATCCTCGTCTGACGAATCCACCCTCAGATACCCTTTGGCTTCCTCAAGCGTTACAAACATTTAGTCCACCTACTTTCCGGCAGCTTTCACATCGAGTGTTTTCACTGCTTCAGACAGGATCAGCTTGCCGTCAACACGCTCGGAAGCGAGAAATCCAACCTGTCCCGTTGTAGCATAAAGCTCATTCAGTCTCTTGAAACTTCTGCCCTGGCGTTCTGCGATCCAGTAATAACTGTAATCACCGAATGCCATCACACGTTTTCCTGCTGCAAGCTCCGGCACATAAATGGATGTACGGTAAGGACGGTTCAAGATCCTGTCCGGCTCTCCTTCCCTTACAGAGGGCTGCCAGATATAATTTCCATTTCCATCCTTCAGTTTTCTGATCGCCTTAACGGTCGAATCATTCAGAAGCCATACCGCTTTGTTACGGTATGGAGCACGAAGGGAATAGTAAAGATCCATGACATCATCAAACGTAATGGTGGTATTTGCAGCTGTCACTCCTGTTTCAGCACCGCCTGTTGCGTTGAAAATACCTGTAGGTTTTCCTGCTCCGTCACCGATGAAAAATGCTTCTTCTTCCTTTGCACCGATTCTTCTTCCAAACTCCCTGGAAATATACTGTTCGATATTAAACACGCTGTCATTTAAAAGCTCATCTGAAACTTTGATCATGGTTGCCAGCTTATGAGCACCAATGGTTGTCTGCCCAAAACTGTCATTGGATTCTGTAAACTGACCTCCTTCATCGATCCATGCTGCCTCACCCTTTGATGTGACGATTGGAATCTTACGGTCACCGCTCGATGTCTTGATAACAGTAGCCAGATTACGGAAGAATACTTCATCATTCAGGGCTTCCACCAGTGTTCTTTCATATTCATCCGGCACAAGATATCCACCCTCGGAATCCGTACCAATAGAAAGAGCGTTCTGTACTTCGTATGACATTTTGTTTCTCATACCATTCCAGAACGCTCTTCTGTATTCATCGGTTGCCCTTCCTGTTTTTGCCTCCCCGCCAGTTCCGGCATGCGGCTGGTTTGTGATCGGGGTGCTTGTTGCCTTTGCAAGCTCTGCATCAATGGCAGCCTGTCTTTCCAGTCTCTCGATCTCTTTTCCAAGATTTATGACATCCGCTTCCATCTTGTCATAGGTGGCTGCATCTTCTGCAGATACAAAACCTTCCTGTGTTCTCTTGGCATCGAGGAATGCCTTTGCAGCTTCCCATGCCTTCGCTCTCTTTTCTCTTAATTCTAAAATCTTACTCATAGTTCATATCCTCCTTAATGTGCTAAAAGACTCAGTCTCTTCTCCAACTGGTTGACCGGTATCATGGCATCCTTATCGGACACCTTGGAAAGGAACGACTCATTCATCGCCTTGGTGGAAAACATCATGGAATCCTGCTGGAACGGGAGCTTCTTTTTCCCGTTTTTGTCCTTATCACCCTCTCCGTCCCCTTTCTCTCCATCGCTTCCTTTCTCCGGCTTTTCTTCCGGCTCATCCGGCTTTTTCTTTTTCTCATCCTCATCGGAATCAAAAAGGATCTTATCCGCAAAGCCAAGCTCCACCGCCTTCCTTGCATTGAACCAGGTCTCGTCATCCATCATGTGTGAGAGCCTTGCACGGGTAAGTCCCGTCTTGAATTCATAGGCATTCAGGATAGATTCCTTGACCTCATTCAGCATGGCGATTGCTTTCTGCATATCCTTCGCCTCACCCATTGCCATCGTTGCAGGATTATGGATCATCATCATAGCCACCGGGGATACACAGACCGTATCTCCTGCCATAGCGATCACGGATGCTGCTGAAGCTGCAATACCATCAATCTTGACCGTCACACTTCCCTTATAATCACGGAGCATGTTATAGATCTGGGCTGCTGCAAACACATCACCGCCCGGTGAATTGATCCACACCGTGATATTTCCATTTCCGGCATTCAGCTCATCTTTGAAAAGCTGCGGGGTGACTTCATCCCCGTACCATGTTTCATCCGAAATCATGCCATTTAAAAAGAGCGTCCTTTCCATGTCAGGCACGCTCTCATCTTCATTCCTTATCCAGTTCCAAAACTTCCGCTTCATCGTTTACCTCTCTTTCCGCTGTTTTCCTGTGCCGGAGTGTTCTGCTGTCCTGTATCTGTCTTTGCAAAAGCCCCTGCATCCTCAAGTTTGGTCATTGCTCCGTTTATCAGATACAGATTTCCTCCCTGCTCATCCGGGATTGGGTTCATGTTCTCCATCTCACGGATATCATTGGCAGAAAACCACCCGTTCTGCCTTCCGACCGCATAGCCGTTCATCCTTGACTGGTAGTCCCCTCTCAGCAGACCATCCACATTCAGTTTGATAAAATACTTTCCTTTTTCTCCCGGCAGAAGGAGTGATCTCTGTAAAGACTGCTCCCACCGGATCACCCACGGGTCAAGTGTGTATTTTACGAACTCCAAGGACTGCTGCTCGATATTGGAAAAGCTCGACTTATCAAGATCACCGACCATATGCGGCGGTATCCTGTAAAGCCTTGCGATCTCATTGATCTGGAATTTCCTTGTCTCAAGAAACTGTGCTTCTTCCGGCGGGATGCCTATCTGCTGATACTTCATGCCTTCTTCAAGCACTGCTATCTTGTGTGCGTTATTCACGCCACGGTATACGGAGTTCCAGGATTCCCTCACCTTTGATGGATCTTTCAGAACTCCCGGATGCTCCAAAACACCGCCCGGATTTGCCCCGTTCGCAAAGAAACTCGCCCCGTATTCCTCACAGGCAAGCGTCATGCCGACAGCGTTCTTTGCCATCGCAATCGGAGAATATCCAATCAGCCCGTCAAATCCCAGTCCGGGTATATGAAGCACATCCTCGGCTTTCAGCCTGATATCTCCATATTCCTTGAACATGGGGTTTTCATCACTGTTTCTGGAATACACATAATAGATGTTTCCTTTATCATCCCTCTGCACATCCATCTTGTCAGGGAGAAGCGGATATAATCCAAGCACCCTTCCTGCCCCGTCCCTTATGATCTGGGCATACGCATTCCCCCATATTAAAAGATGACTCATCAGTGTTTCCCTGAACACAAATGAAGTCATCTCCGGGTTCGGCTCATCATGGAGCAGATAATATAACGGATGGTCATGCACCAGCTTCTTGCCGCCGTCATCCTGATATTCATATACATGAAGCGGTAAAGACGCCACTGCTTCTGCAAGGATTCTGACACAGGCATATACTGCCGTGGTCTGCATTGCAGTTCTTTCGTTCACAGGCTTTCCGCTTGTTGTCCTTCCGAACAGAAACGAATATCCCGCATCTGCTGCCTTGTCCACAGGTTTATCCCTCGCCTGTCCAAATCCAAATAAACTCTTAATTCCCATACGATACCTCCGCTGTTAAAATACTATAATTCCTCTGTCATCATATACACTTCCGTCACTGCCTTCGTTTCTGATTGCACGGTCAAGTGCCATAACGGTTGCAACAGCCCCATCGATCTTCTCCGTAGATTTTTCTTTATCCATTTTGATGTTTCCTGCGGGATCCTGACGGACAAACACATTATCCATCATCCACCGCAGCACCTTATGACCGCCATGTGCGATCCGCCCTTCCAGCGTCAGCTTCATCAGCTCCTTGGTCGGTGGACTCATATCCTTATATCCCTGTCCAAATGGAACAACGGTAAATCCCATGCCCTCAAGGTTCTGCACCATCTGTACTGCTCCCCATCGGTCAAAGGCGATTTCCTTAATATGGAATTTCGTACCAAGTTCATCAATAAACTGCTCAATGAATCCATAATGGATGACATTTCCTTCCGTAGTCTTTAAACACCCTTCGGCTGCCCAGACATCATACGGAACATGATCCCTTCGTACACGCAGTTTCATGTTATCCTCCGGTATCCAGAAATACGGAAGGATCACATACTTCTCGGTATCATTCCTTGGTGGGAACACAAGCACGAATGCCGTGATATCCGTAGAACTTGAAAGGTCGAGTCCGCCATAGCATTCCCTTCCGAGAAGCTCCTCTTCATTCACTGCAAAGGAACAGGCATCCCACTTATCCATCTGCATCCACCGGGTGCTCTGTTTCACCCACTGATTCAGACGGAGCTGCCGGAACACATTCTCCTCTGCCGCATTCTCTTTTGCACTGATATATGCATTCTGCACTTTCTCAATATCAATCGTGTATCCAAGTGACGGATTTGCCTTATACCACACATCCTCACTCGACCAGTCATCCTCATCAGAAGCCCCATAAATTACCGGATAAAAAGTCGAGTCGATCTTTCTTCCTTCAATAATATCCAGAGCCTTCTGATGCTGTTCAAAACACACGGAATTCCTGTCTGTCCCGGCTGTTGTGATCAGGAAGAACAAAGGCTGTGTTCTGGCATCACCGGAACCTTTGGTCATGACATCGAACAGCTCCCGGTTCGGCTGTGCATGCAGCTCATCAAAGATGACCGCATGGACATTCAGACCGTGCTTGGTGTATGCCTCTGCCGACAGCACCTGATAGAAGCTGTTGGTCGGTTTATATACAAGCCTTTTTACAGACATGACAGGCTTGATCCTTTTCTTCAGTGCTGGACATTGGTCTACCATATCCACCGCAACATCAAATACGATGGAAGCCTGCTGCCTGTCGGAAGCACAGCCGTAAACCTCTGCTCCCCACTCACCGTCACCGCATGTCATATACAGTGCAATGGCCGCCGCCAACTCCGATTTTCCGTTTTTCTTCGGTATCTCACAGTAACAGGTATTGTACTGCCTGTATCCGTTTTCCTTTACCGTCCCATAAAGGGTACGGATGATCTCATCCTGCCAGGGGAGAAGTTCAAACGGAACTCCCCTCCACCTTCCTTTGGTGTGTTTCAGGCAGTTTATAAAATTGACTGCATGGTCTGCCTTTGCTTCATCAAACATTATCCTGCACCGCCTTTCACAAGCAGAAGCTCCATTTCATCATTCTGCTTATCTTCACCGCTGTCCGTGGAGATACGGCTTCTTGCAGACGGGGTCAGTCCGAACTGCTCACAGAACTTATTCATGATCTTCAGATATGTCTGTGCAATGGATACCTGCGGTACCTGCTGCCAGTATCCGCTTGGGGTCTTTACGATGGTCCCGTGCTGTGTAATAAACTCCTCTGCCTCTTTCCATCTCGCATATGCCTGACAGTATCCTGCGAATGCTGCCATATCTATTTCTGTCAGGATGCCGAGATTCTCCAGCTGTTTCGCCATCCTTCTCCATTCTTTCTTTGCCTCATCCTCAAGCCATGCCGGACAGCGCGGGGCCTTTTTCTCCGGCTTTGGTTCGCCCGTATTAAGGCTTCTCTTGCCCGGATTGCCCTCAAGCACCTTTACTGCCGTAGGCTTTGGTTTTCTTCCTCTTTGTGCCACTGTCCTCACCTCCCTGTAAAAATGGCAACAAAAAAAGACTCCCGAAGAAGCCTTTTTATATAACCGCTATCTGTTTGACCTGTGTATGGTCTCTATAATTTCTTCCTGTTCTTCCCTGCTCACGCCCATGCTTGCAAGTGCCTCACGGGTTCCACAGTCTGGACAGATAAGCGTCTGGTTATCTTCCCTTGAAAGGGCAGGTGTCCGTGTGTATCCCGCCCCGCATTTCGGGCAAATCCTTATTCTTAACGTTTCAGTCTTCATATCCTGCCTCCTTCACCGCCCTGATCTGTGCCTCAGAAAGATAATGCTCATCAAATCCGAAACTGATATAACCTTCAAGGCATATTCTTACATAGGAAAGGGAAGGAATCCCGATTTTCCGCTCTTCGTGCATGATATACACAAAGCATTTTCTTTTTCTTATTTTCCCCGTCCGTATTCCCTTGATATCCAGTTCCATATCCTTTTTGTAATAAAAGACAGGGCATCCTTCATAACGGTCAAGTGCCTCTTCATCTGCTTCGGTAACAGTCCAGACCGCAACCGGAACCTCACTGCCCTTCTTCGGCTCAATCGTAAGGTATGCCCCTGTAAGGCTTCCCTTGAAAAGCAGTTCGTAATCCTTGATAACTGCCGTCCCCATGACCTTTGCAGTCGGACAACGCATTTTCATCTGCCGTAAATTCAGGTTGCTGCCATAAGCAATGTAATATCTTTTCTCCATAATGCTCCATCCTTTCTGAAGGGAACACCCTTCTACCACCTTAAGACCGCATATGGCGGTCAATGCTCCAAGGTGGCAGGAGGCTGTTCTCTTCAAGCAGCCCTTCCGCTTCTGAAAGCAGTGTCTCCTGCAAGTCTCTTTGTAAGGATGTCCCTTGCAGTCTTGAATTCATCCCCGATGAACCCGAGCCGTAAAAGCCATGTCCTCATTGCGTATTTCGGATTTTCTGTCTGCTGCGGTTTCGGGCTTGCTGTCCTTACTTCCTTTGCCATCTGGCTTAAGGCAAGGCAGAGCTGAATGTAGCTTTTCAGCTGTCCCGCATGCAGTCCATTCAGCTTTCCATCAGCCGGAGCATCAAATTGGAAAAGCCTGAACTCGACCGTCCCTTTTGTAAAAGTGGCATGGTAGTTTAGCATATGGTATCGGCTGTCATTGTAATGCTGATTTCTTCCATAGCTTGCCCCGTTTGCCGTGTACCAGATGTCTGCCAATGCTGCCATCGTTTTCGGTTTCTTTTTGTTGAGTTCCTTAAGGAATCTTGGGTCTACCGTTTTGCAGTAGCGGTTCATCCGCCAGCTGTCAAGGTTTAAGGCATCCGCTAAAAGATCCTCGTGTCCAGCCATGATATTTGCAAGGTTTCGTAAAGTCTGCGGTGTGTGTCCGTTTGCTCCGATGTGGATGTGGACTCCGCATCCCCTTGTGGCATCGCTCTTGGCTCCTGCGTGTCTGATCTTTCTTATCAGTTCCTGGAGAAGTTCGATGTCTTCGTAGTGAAGGATCGGTGTGACCAATTCGCATTTTTTATCATCCGGTCCTGAAATGCTGCAATCCTTCTGGAATTTCCATTCCCTTCCGTTTGCATCCCATGCTGACCATGTATGATATCCGTTTCTGGAAGCTGTGTTTTCAAATCTTCCTGTTCCAAAGAATGCGGCTGCAAGCTCTGCTGCCCTATCCCTTCTGATGTTATTCATCTCGACCTCAACTCCGATGGTCTGTTTCTTCATTTCCTCGATCTGTTTTGCAATCCTTTCGTTCATGGCTTGTACCTCCGTTTGTTTTCTTCCCTTTCGGTAGGTACATATTCGCTCTAAAACACACATATATCCAGTTATATCGCACCCATAAACTACACAAAGATTTGTTCCGAAACCTGTGTAAATTATGGCAAGTCCCTTTTCATCGGCATCATCATTTCTAAATATTTCTGAGCTTCATTTTCATCCATTTGTCCAAGTTTTTCGTACAGCAACCATTCTTCCTCTGTCTGTGGTGCTGGCAGCGGATATGGATATCTTCCTAACAGATATTCCAAAGAGACCTGAAATTCATTGGCGATGCTGACTGCTTCTGCAATGCTCATCTTAACTTCACCATTCATAAGTTTCTTTGCTCTCTGTCTTTTTAAACCACATCGTTCTGCAAGTTCAGGAATTCCAATCCCATGAATCTTTACGATCTCCTGAAGCCGTTCTGCGATCACTTTTTCAATGCCATCTGTCTGCACCTCCCTGACCTCTGTCTGAGAAAGCGGTTCTATATCCTGTAACTCTTCCTCTGTCATCCCAAAAGCTTCTGCGATACACATCCGCTCCAAATGGCTAGGTTTTCCCCTGCCTCCAAGCAGCCGTTCCACCCGTTCTTCCTTTATTCCACATTTTTCCGAAAATTCCGTTATATCCATCTGATGCTTTTTCATCAATGCCATCAGCTTTCCTCTGACTTCTTTCACTTCATTCTCCCCTTTTAAAATTCTTCATCTGTGCAGAAGGTCATCCCCATCTGCAGTTTTATGTAGATATTTGTATAGCGTTCCCTTTCGCTGCCATCCGATTCCATCATTGCTCGAAGGAAGAACTGCTCCGCGGCTTCTTTTGATTCCCATGATTCTTCTTTTCCATAACATACTGTCACAATCTTATCCATCAGTCTTTTACCTTTCTCCATTCATCCACTCCATAGATCATCGCCAGTGCCCCGTGTCCGTCCCATACCGTGTGGAGCTGTCCTGCATCATCCACAAATTCCACCGTTCCGATGGTTCCTGACGGGATCTTTCGGTAGGGGTCATCAAGACGGATAAGCTCCACCCTGGTCCCCGCAGGATATTCCTTTCTCAGTCTCTCAAGTGTCTGTCTGCTTACTCCGAACATACCGTTGACCCCCTTTCTGCCCTGCGGTTGGCTTTCCACTTTTCCGCATCTTCCGGAGTCCGGAATGCCGTATGACCTTTCAGCCCCTTAAGGAAGAATGACCTTATTTCCTTTCCTTCGCTCCCGCCAAATCCAATGGATACCAGCCATGCCCTCATGTAATATTTTTCATTCTCTTCGATGGTCTGTTTCGGATTCACACGTTTCTGTTCCGATGCTTTCTTTACCATTGCCGATGCAAGTCTGCAGTATTCCATCATGTTATCGGTATGCGGAAATCCCGTGAACTCAATGTTCCCGTCTGCAAAGGTGACACCGCTGCATCCGCCCTGTTCCGTAATGAACCCTGCTGCCGTCTCCGTATCTTCAAAGGTTCTTTCGGCCAGGGCATTTATAAGGCTGTCTGTTATGGAAATGCACTCCCTGCCGACTGCCCTGTTGATAAGGTATTGTTTGGAATGCATCATGTTTATCAGGTTGATGATACCCTGCGGTGTCATGCTGCCGATCGGCATTTTTATCTCCGCTTCCGGTTCTTCCGTCTGTGTTTCCTGTGTCTCTTCTGCTATGTCATTCTGGAAAAGCACCCTTCTCACCTCGTCTTCCATGCTGTCATCTTCAAGTATGATCTTTGCGTCCCTGTCCACCGTGATACTTCCGATGCGGTATGCAAAGGATGGCGGTCCAAGGTATTCTGATCTCTGTCCGAAATGTCCGGATAAGGTTTTTACTAATTCTTTCCTATTCTCAGCGTTTGTAATAATTTCCATTCTGCTGGTCTCCTTTCCTTTTGGTAGTACCATATATCACTCTGAATGCCCGTATAGTCAAGCAGATAATGGTACTTTCCAAAAGAAAATGTAATGTCAACTCCTGGACTCTGGAAGCGACATTGCAACCGCATAAGCGACCGTTGCGGTGACTGCATTTCCGGCCTGTTTATAAAGCTGTGCATCGGAGTTGACGGCAGAGGCACGGTCAAAAAGCTCATCAGAAAATCCCTGTAAGCGGAAGCACTCCCTCGGAGTCAGCCGTCTGATGAGGCCGCCCCTCATGAGCGTTCCCATCTGCCCGGAACAGTCCAGTGTCTGGGAGCATCCTTTTCCGACCCTTCCCCTTCTTGTCTCACTGTCCGGGTAGGCAAGGTTGATACCGTCCCCTTCCCGTGCCACTTCATATCCTGCCTTTGTAGCATTTTTTACTTTGATGAAATCCACCTTTTCACAGACATACACACCGTGCCTGTCCTGAGAGGTCAGGGTGAACATCGGCTCTCCGTCCTCTTTCATCCTTCTTCCGTTCTGCCGTTTCTCCATCCGCTCCGGTGTAAGCACCGGGTGGACTTCCAGCACGGCTGAGTTCATGGCGGTATGGTTGGTCATCCCGGCTGTGTACCTCGCTGTCAGGCATCTTGCCGTATCCGTGATCTTCGGATCATGGTTGCTCTGGTCGATGAAGTAAAGACCCGTCTTGGCCCCGACACCGCCCGCATTCCCCACAAGGGTTGCGGAAATGCCGTCCGTCCCATAAACACGGTAGCCCTGCATACCTCCTATAAGCTGGTTAAGAGCTGCTGCGTTTTCTCCGGTGAGAGGTAATATTTCTCGTCTACCTCTGCTTCTAAGATTTGCGATAATGAACACACGCTCACGGTTCTGCGGGACTCCGAAGTTTTTGGAGTTAAGCACCTGCCACCGACAGTCATACCCTGCTTCGTCCATTTCAGACAGAACTGAGGCAAAGTCGAATCCTGCATTGATCGATAACAGGTTCTTAACGTTCTCAACAAGTAGGTATGAGGGTTTAGCACTTTCCTCTTTGCCTTTGAGGAGGTCAATAATGTTGTAATATATTCCACTTCTTTTTCCGACCAGTCCCCGCTGTTTTCCGGCAACGGAGATGTCCTGGCATGGGAATCCGAAGCACCAGATGTCTGCATAGGGGACATCTCCGGGTTTGAGTTTTGTGACATCATGAGCTTTCCACTCTCCTTCCGTATCATACATTGCCTCATATGAGGCTCTTGCAAATTTATCATATTCACAGTACCCGATGCATTTATGGCCGGCAGTTTCAAGACCGAGCCTGAAGCCGCCGATGCCGGAACATAGATCAAGGAAGGTCATCTGTTTCATTATACTGCCCTCCCCTACATAATTGCTGATATGAAATTTTCATATCGTCACGGATGACAAATACATCCGCATCTGAACCGCACTGTTCAATGTAGCGGTTTACGATCACATCCACAAACTTCTCATCCAGTTCGATGCCATAGCAGATACGGTGTGTCTGCTCACAGGCGATCAGCGTAGAGCCGGAACCAAGGAACGGATCAAGCACGATGCAGTTGCTCATGCAGGAGTTCTGGATCGGATATGCCATAAGCGCCACAGGCTTCATGGTCGGATGGTCCTTGCTTGCCTTCGGACGGTCATATTCCCAGATGGTGGTCTGCTTCCTGTCGGAATACCACTGGTGCTTCCCGCCTTTCTTCCATCCGAACAGACACGGCTCGTGCTGCCACTGGTACGGGCTTCTTCCAAGGACCAGTGCGTTCTTCTTCCAGATGCAGCACCCGGAAAGGTAAAATCCGGCATCCTTGAATGCCTTTCTGAAATTCAGCCCTTCCGTATCCGCATGAAATACATAAATGGAAGCATCCTGTTCCATCGACTGCTCCATATTTACAAATGCTGCAAACAGGAACTTATAGAAATCCTCATCCGGCATGTTGTCGTTTTTGATCTTGCCGGCCGTCTCTTCAACATTTACATTGTATGGTGGATCAGTCAGGACAAGATTTGCTTTTTGCCCATCCATCAGCTTATCGTAAGTCTCCGGCAGAATGGAATCACCACAGATGACACGGTGCTTTCCAAGCAGCCATACATCCCCTGTCTTTGCCACGGTCGGCTTTGCAAGCTCCGCTTCCACATCGAAGTCATCTTCCGTGATCTTCTTATCATGTACGGAATTAAAAAGCTGTTCGATCTCCGGTGGTTCAAAACCCGTAATGCCGACATCAAAATCCGAATCCTCAAGGTCTTTGATAAGGTCAGCCAGGAGTTCCTTGTTCCATTCGCCCGTAATTTTATTAAGGGCAACATTGAGTGCCTTTTCCTTGGTCTTGTCGATATCGACCACGATGCATTCCACTTCCGTGTATCCGAGGTCTGCAAGGACCGTGGCTCTCTGGTGTCCTCCGATAATGGTCATGTCTGAGTTGATGATGATTGGCTCGACATAACCGAACTCCTTAATGGAGTTCTTGATTTTTTCATATTCCTTATCGCCCGGTTTTAACTTCTTCCTCGGATTATAGGAAGCCGGGATAAGGTCTGCTATTTTATAACTCTGAAACTGCATCTTCCATATCCTCCTCTGCTAAAAATCTGTGCCGGAAATAACATTCACGGCCGCAGTATTTTCTGTTCTTGTTTCCATAGGAAATGAAAGGCTTCCCACACTGCTCACATACAAGCGTGTAGGAAGCCTTCTCGCTTTTCTTCACTGCTTCCGGGTGTGCCTTCCACCATTCCCTTCTGCATTTTTCACAGCAGAACCTTCTCGGTCTGCCGGTCTTCGGCTGCGTGATCGGATTACCGCAGAAGTGGCACACCTCTTTACCGTCCACCATGAGTTTCATATTTTTTGAAACCACCGTGGCGTATCCGGCAAGGTTATGTCTCTTGCAGTAATTCCTTACGATGTCACGGGACAGTCCGATTGCCATCCCGATGGCTTTATAGCCCATCCCCTTCATCCGCATCTCATTGATCTGCTTTGCCTGTGCGTCCGTCATCCTTTCCACTCTCCTTCCGGCACACAAAAAAAGACCGGAAAAACAATGTTTTTACACTGTTTTCCAGCCTTAAATAATGCTTTTTTCCTGATTTTCCGGCAAAAGAAAATACCCCTTTTTGCCGTGTTTTAAGTACATTCTGCGAAAATTACCATACCCTTTTTATATCCCCCCTGTTTAATTCTGCGAAAATTCACGCAAAGGGGGCCATCGGTCTTCAGCGGTTCAGACTGTAGAGATTCAGATACCCCCACGGTCTGCCGTCAGAACCGATACTCAGGATTGTTATCTTCGTTCCATGTCTTTTTATCATGACAGGGCTTGCACAGGCTCTGCCAGTTCTTCTCGTCCCAGAACAGGACGGGATCACCACGGTGCGGTCTAATATGATCGACCACGGTTGCTGTCACTGCATGACCTTCCTTTAAGCACTGAACACACAAAGGATGTGCCTTCAGGTATCTTGCCCTTGCCTTCTGCCACTGCTTGTTGTAACCACGCTTGCTGCTGCTCGCCCTGTCACCACGGTGCAGTGCTTCATGCTCCTCGCAGTACAGTCCGTCTGTCAGCTTCGGACATCCAGGGTGTCTGCACGGCTTCTTTGGTTTCATCGGCATCCGCCATTCCTCCCTTCTATGTACACGGGCGGTGTGAAAGGATTGGAAAGACACCGCCTTGCGGCAACATAAAAAGGAGCGTTTCCGCTCCCTTTCTTTTTTGCCATCTTAATCATAGCAGATGTAAATTAAAAAGTCAGTACACCCTTAGTACACCTTTAGTGCACCTCTAGTACACCATCCAATCATCATGTTTCTCGCTTTCCACAAAGTATTTATAACCATGATCCTTAAGAATTTTTTTAATTGCTTTTTCTAAACGTTCCTGATCATTTGATGTCGTATATTTGATACACTCTAAACTGATACCGTTCTGCTCACAATATTGTCTTTTTCTATCATCATACTTTATCTGCCGATCAAATCTATCCGATGCATAGCTGTTATCTTCTGCCACATAAGTTCCAAATTCATCATAATAACCTTTTTTATAGTGATGCGGTCCCTGTAATTCTATAGCCAGGTCAAAGATTGGTTTTCCATCTTTATCAGAAGATTTAGACAACACAAAATCAAAACGAAGCCCTCTGCCCGAATCACCTACTAAGCCGTCAAAAGATTTCTCCCTGATATAGGTAATTCCTAACTGATCCAACAGATCCATTGTTTTTGCTTCAAAAGATGATATCTCATGACAACTGCAGCATTTAGCCAAATAATAGCCTCTGTCCTCATCATAAAGGACTTTCATATTAGATGAAAGTATGTCCTCTTCTTTTCCACAGATTTGACAGACACATGCATATTTTTTTGCAATTGTTATTATAGGTTTTCCATACCCCGATTTGTCCAACGATAAATGCTGTGGATCTATACACTCTTTTATAAAATAGCTGTCCCAATACTGATTTGAAAAATCTCTTTTATACGAAGAATCATAATGAACTACAGCCTCAAAATCATCATATCTGTGCTTTTCTTCGTATTGTTCCTGCTCTTTTCTTCTTTGCTCTCGTTCAGCTTCGTCTCGCTCCTTATCATATCGGAATGATAGCTGACAACTCTTTTCTACTGTTTCCATTATCTGTTTTGAAAAGATATTGCATTCCTGTTCATATTTTTTATTATATGGTTGTTTAGCTGCAATACTCTTTTCTATATCATCATATTCATCTAGTATTTTTTGTAGATATGACACCATCGGTGCCAGTGACTTCTTTCTGTACCACTGTGCCCACGAATTTGCAAAACTAATGGCATCTTCGTTTTCCAGATTCTTTATAAATCTATGTTTTGGTTCAGTCATATCCGCCACCATAGCAGCTATTTTTTCTCTGCCATATTTTTTTACAAGTTTTTCTTTATCATCATACGAATATTTTCTATCCAATTCGGGTCTTTGCTTTGGGAACGCTAACCCATTCGGAACTAGATAATCATTGCCATAATTTCTTTCGTAATGATATTTCTCCTTACAACTGTCACAGAAAATCTCAACTGCCGTATCATTCTCTTTTTCCTGTCCCCAGTCATTTGACAAATATATTCTGTAAAATTGCAAATAGCCTTTTCCACAAGCACATTTTGCACTATATGGTTTTCTGTAATCTTCTTCATATGACATAGAACATCACTTCCTTCCCAAGTCCCAAACATATTAAGATTTTACCATAACCCAAACAAAAAAGACAGCCGTCTGACTGCCTTAATTGTACTCTGCATATGCACCTATCTGTATCTGGAGTGCCACCGTGATCTGTTCCATGACCATGTCATCCAGCACTTCCCCGATTCTTTCTCCAAGTCTTGTTTTATCAAGGGTCTCCACCTGTTCTGCCAGTGCCATGCTCGGCTTGTTCAGACCTCTGCCTTTGGGAATCTGCACATGGGTCGGAAGATACTTCTTTTTCCACACCCTGGCAGACAGCGGAACGACCGTGACCACTGGGGAATGCTTATTCGCCTTATTGTTGCTTACCACCAGTGCCGGACGGACACCGCCCTGCTTGCTTCCATCTTTTTCTCCAAAATCCACATAATAAATATCTCCACGCTTACACATAAAAACCTCCTATCCGAGGACAAAGGCTTCCACCTGTCTGTCCCTCAGTTCATACTGTTTATCAAGTTCCTTCAATGCTGCTTTTCTGTACTTTGCTATCATCGTATGGCTCACATGGTATCTTTCCATCATGATGTCCCATGTCATGTCCTCATCCAGAAGATCCGTGATAATGCTTCTATGTCTTTCATCCAGTCCGTTCACTGCATGCTCGAAAAAATCCAGTTCTTCCTTCAGGAACATATATCTGTGGAAAAGGAAACTGTACCACTCGTCATTCTCCCTTTCCATTGCAGTCTTATACTTGACTGCTATGTTTGCCGTTTTATCGGAAAGAGTGCTCGTCTGCACCCTTTCCCCTTCCTGGTGGGAGTAAAGCATGGAATCGATCATGTCCTGTTCGCTCACTCCCTGAAACTGACGGAGCTGGAACTCAGTCACGGTCAGTTCCTTTTTCATATTCTTATATTCCTTCATCATTACTTCTGCCGTCATCCGTCATACCTCCAATCCTTGCCTTTACTGCTTCTATCATCGCATTCTGTGTATTATCCTTTTTTTCGATTGCCCGGAGGATATCTTCATCGACCGTGCCTTCTGTCACCAGATGCTCTATGATGACCGTGTGTTTCTGCCCCTGTCTGTAAAGTCTGGCATTTAACTGCTGATACAGTTCAAGGGACCATGTAAGTGAAAACCATACGATGGTCGAGCCGCCTTCCTGAAGATTCAGTCCGTGTCCTGCCGATGCCGGATGGATCAGCGCCACCGGGATTTTCCCTTCATTCCAGTCCTCGATATCCTTCTTTGTATTGATATCCCTTGCCGGAAACCGTTTCAATATCCGCTCCCTGTCATGCTTGAACCAGTATGCAACCAGAAGCGGTTTCCCATTTGCCGATTCGATCAGGTCTTCCAGTGCATCCAGTTTTCTGTCATGGATATTACGGGCATTGCCGGATTCATCATAGACCGCACCGTTTGCCATCTGCTGGAGCTTGTTGCTTAAGGCTGCTGCATTTACCGCATCGATGTCCTGTCCTTCCCCGTATTCTAGGATCATTTCATCTGCCATCCTGTCATAAAGTGCCTGTTCGGATTCCGACATGGATACGGTCACACGGTTGCTTATGCATTCCGGCATATCAAGATAATCCACGGCTTTCATGGAAATGCTGATATCGGAGATCAGTTCATATATTTTTTCTTCTGCTCCTTCCCTTGGCTTATACGAAAAAATGATCTCACGATTCCGCTTATCCGGAAGGAAGAACCTGTCACGGTATCCTCCGATGTATCTTCCAAGTCTCTGCCCCATATCAAGGATCCCTATCTCTGCCCATAAGTCCATGAGGTTTCCCGGTGTTCCCGTAAGCCCGACCACACGTTTTGCCATCGGTCTTACTTTTTTCAGGTCTTTGAACCTCTGTGCCTTCGGGGACTTGAAGCTCGACAGCTCATCGATCACGACCATGTCAAAATCAAAAAATATGTTTTTTGTCATCCAGGAAACATTGTCCCTTCCGATGATCGTCACATCGGCTCCTGACAGAAGTGCTTCCTTTCTCTGCCCTGCAGTCCCCATTGCCACGGCAAATGTCATGCCGTAAAGATGCTCCCACTTTTTTATCTCAGCCGGCCATGTGGTCTCTGCCACACGTTTCGGTGCGATCACCAGGATCCGTCTTACTTCAAAATAGTCAAACAGCAGAAGCCACAGTGCTGTAAGCGTAATGACCGTTTTGCCAAGTCCCATGTCAAGGATCAAGCAGCTCACGGGATGTCCGATTATAAAATCTGTTGCATACTGCTGATAATCATGTGCTTTGTATTTCATCAAGGATACCTCCGATCTGTTCGATATTATCAACTACATAAACGGGAAAGCCTAACTTCTCAAACATCCGCTTTCTCTTCAGCTGAAGAGGTCTCGGCTTCTTCCTCGGTGCTTTCAGTTCCACGAATGCCATTTTCCCGTCCGGCATCAGGACGATGCGGTCAGGCACTCCATTCATACCGGGTGATACGAACTTCAGTGCCAGGCCGTTACGCTTTTTTGCTTCTTCCCTCAAATGTCTCTCTACTGTACTTTCTAGCAAAACCAGATACCTCCTTTGCCGATTGCGGTTGCCATATACCTTTAACTCCTATACGCGCATATATACATGAATTGCTCTTTTTATCTTTATTTTTAATTCTCAATTGGATTTAATGGGAAACTAGGAAACTAAGAACCGCAACCCCTTATTTCCCAAGGTGTCAGCACGGTTTCCGACTACCGTTGCCCATCTGCATCTGGGAAACCTCGGAAACCGCCTAACGGGTTTCCTCTGGTTTCTCATTCATCCGCACAAAAGTCTTCTGCACTCCGTAAAGGGGGACTTTGGTCTTGCCCGTGGTATTGGAATCATACTTCTTCCATCCCCCGATCTTGTTTAAGATGCCTTCGATTTCATAAGAATCTGCCTTCTTTAAGTTCTGGCGCTCCTTGCCGAAGCACTCCACCCAGATCTCCATGATGCACACACGCTCACGCATGACCGTTCCTTTGACACCGACCGTCTCGAACTCGCCTCCTCCAAGGAATGCCCTTCTCTGGTAAATATCCATTGATGCCCAGTTGTTTGGCAGCAGTCTGTCAAGATAGTCCTGCACGATGCCCTCACGATCATCCGACTCCATTGCCTCCTGCTGCATCTTGTATGCTTCCTCTGCCTCCGCACCTTTTAAGAACAGCTCCTCACCTTCGTTATACAGATGGATTGCCTCTGCCCAGATCTGGTCGACACAGTCAAGCTCCCACGGATGGTGTTTTCCTGTCCCCGGCACATGTACGGGCCAGAATCTTCTGTTTCCTGTCACGTCACGTAAGAATCCGCCCTCGGAGTTGGTACTTCCAACAATGATGCACTTTCTTGGATGGGATTCTACATTGACCCCGTATGCCTGACGGAACTTATCATCCTGACGGGTGACAAAGGACTTCACTACCTCGACTTCCGTCTTGCGGATACCGTTCATCTCGCTGATCTCAAGTATCCAGTTTCCGAGCAGCTTCTCGGCAGCGGTCTTATCCCTCATATCCGAAATGGATAAGGAATCCGAGAACCACTGCTTTCCAAGGATGGCAAAGAAAGTGGATTTTCCCATTCCCTGCGGACCATTCAGCACGAGGATGGAGTCGAACTTTACTCCCGGCTTATAGATACGCGCTACCGCAGCCACCAGTGTCTTACGGATAACCGCCCTTGTGTACGGTGAATCTTTCGCACCGAAATAGTCGATGAGCAGTGTATCGATACGCTCCTGTCCGTCCCAGTGAAGCGTTGCGAAATAATCCTTAATCGGATGGTAGAGCCTGTCGGATGACACCACGGCAAGCAGTGCATCCTTAAACTTGGTCGGTGACCAGATCCCGTACACCCTCTCGAAATACACCTTTGCATTCGCAAGGTCAGAATCGTTCCATCCGGGCTTTACCTGTTTCCACGGAAGCGGACCGATGACATCAATGGTGTCCTTGAACTCGTTGTACACGATATGCTTGAAATTCTCATCATTGCAAATGATCAGTGCGATGTTCTGTAGTGTATCCTTAATATTTCCCCTGCGGTCAAGTGCCAGCTTGTTCTGCCAGTTCTCGTCCGGCTCGGTGGAAAATTCCTGTACCGCCAGCTCCTGTCTTTCCCTGGCAAGTGTGTTCTTTACTTCTTCATCTGCAGAAGCAAAATCCTGCATGGCTTTGAAAGACGGGAGTTTCCCCGACTCTGTCCCTTCGGCTGCCCTTGTATCCTTGTCCCCGAATTTATGAAGCCTTATCACATCAAACGCATTCATCAGCTTTCCGCAGCATGGGTCTGTGGCATGGTGGCTGTATACGAACAGATCATCATAGACCACGACTCCGGCAGCAGAGTCCGCCGGAATATAATCGTATCTTCCGGGGATTGCCCTTGAATGCCTGTATACATCCGGGATGAATTTGTCGATTGCCTGCGTCACCGTGTATGTGCGGTTGAAAGCTCCGATCAGCCCGTCCTTGGAAAGCGGGTCAGCCTGTTTTTTGATATCCCTCTGCACAACGGATGCCTGACGGTTGCTGACCGGCCATGTTGATACATCATGCCAGTCCTTATAACGGGACAGTACTTCATCGGGTTCAACTTCGTTTCCTTCGATTTCCTGAAACACATACTCACCGTCACTGGAGGTGCTCGGCCAGTACATGAGTCTTGATGGTTCATAGGTGGAATCATCGAAAAGCTCGATGCCGATATCCGATGCAAGCATACGGCTGACTGCCCCATACTCATCAGGTGTCACATCCCTTGTCAGAAATATGATGATACGAAGCCTCGGTTTCTCCGGCGTATGCTTATGTGTGGAATACACCACCATCTTCATGTCAAAGAACATTTCCAGTTCATCAATAATGCCCTGTGTTCCGTAATCCATATCAAGCGTGATAGCGGATCTGGAAATCACGCAGTCCTTCTTCCTGCGTCCGCCCTTCAGCTTTCCAAGCACGAACCCTCCTACATCCTTGATATTGTCCTGCTGCCCTTTCGGCATCTTCCTGTACTGCTCCATTGTCTCCGCAGTATATTTTGTCTTGGACAGACGGCTGACAAAATCTTCATATGTCATATCCGTACAGTTAAACTTTTTGTCCATTCTTGAGTTTCCGATCGATACGAACATCCTTCTTTACCTCCTTCTTTTTACGTTTTTCCTGTTTCATGACCCGTCCGATTGCAATACCTGCGGTCGGATCCGGATACCCTTCCCTGTTGCATCCTCCCATAAGCTCCTCCTAATCTTTCTTGTAAAACGGACTTTCAAATCCGGCAGCCTTAAGCGGAAGCCCCTCACACCAGTCAGGGCATACCGTCATGATTTCATTAACTTCTTCCACTGAGGATGACCCCTCCGGCACTTCAAGCACCACTTCATCATGGATGTGGCACACGATATCAAATTCCTTCTTTTCCAGACGGAGCATTGCCTCTGCCAGTACATCCCTGGCGGTTGCCTGGACGATGTTCTCACAGAATTTTGCACCGTAAGATTCGATCCTTGTCCACTTGCGGTTCGTGCCGATTCCTTCATAGCTGACACTTTCCGAGCCGAAGCGGTTCACGGTCATCCTCGGTCTTACATAGGACAGCACCCTTCCGGACGGCAGTGCGATCTTTAACATCCCGGACTGGTAATATACCGTAACCATTCCGACCTTTGTCATCTTCCGCTCTTTCACGGCAGCCTTTACCGCACCGTCGATCTCATACCAGTAATTCACGATGTGCGGATTGGCAGTCCGCCATGACTGCACCAGCCCTTTCAGTTCTTCTTCTTCCACAAAATTTAATGCTCCCATGCTGATGAGCGCACCTTCCGCACCACCATACTGACAGGCAAGTGATGCCACCTTTCCCCTTGCACGGTACGGACTTCCCTTTGTGATCTCTTCGATTGGGATATGGAACATCTTGGATGCCGTCTGCTCATAGATCTTTCCGGCACCACGGAACTCCTCCATGACCCAGCCCTCTCCGGCAAAGTAGCCCATGACCCTCGCCTCAATTGCCGAAAAATCGCTGACGATGAATCTGCATCCGGGTCTTGCCACAAATGCGGTACGGATCAGCTCCGAAAGCACATCCGGTGTGGAATCATATAAAAGCTCCACCAGGTCGTATCTGCCTTCCTTTACAAGGGAGCGTGCCAGTTCCAGGTCTTCCATATGGTTCTGCGGAAGGTTATGTATCTGCACGAGTCTGCCAGCCCATCTGCCCGTGCGGTTGGCCCCGTAAAACTGTAATAATCCATGCACCCTTCCGTCAGGACATACCGAACGCTCCATTGCTTCATACTTTTTTACGGATGTCTTTGACATGGCAAGTCTCAGCTTCATCATTTCTGCCACATCACCCTGTGTGTTCTCCACAAGTTCTTCCACGGCAGCCTTGGCAAGGGAATCCACCTCGATGCCCTTTTCATTCAGCCAGTCCTTGAGCTGCGATACGCTGTTCGGATTTTCCAGTCCTGATATCTCATATGCCTTCTTCGTTACCGTCTCCTTATACAGAAGGTCGCATGCCACAGCGTGTCCGATCAGCTCCTGATCCACCATGATACCCCTGTCATTGATCCTCTGGTCCATGCAGTAGAGTTTCTGCTCCCTGTCCGGTATCGGAAACTTCGCAAGTTTATTTCTGATCTGTTTTTCCACATCCACGTCACGGATGCAGTATGTCTTGAACAGTTCCCACTTCTCCGGTGCATCAGACGGAAGATTCCTTGTCCTGCCCCCGTTTGCCTTGGTAGGCTTGCACGGCATACAGAAATAGCGGATGAGGTCTTTGCCTTCCGACATCTTTTTCTTATCAAGGTTCAGTGCTTCCCCCACGCCTTCCAGTGACAACGGAAGCGACAGCATGGATGCCTGGACAAGCGTACATCTCCACCCTTCCGGTTTTAAAGAAAGACCGAAGAATCGATTGATACAGTTCCGCTCGAATGCTGCATTATAAGCAGTCTTTATTACGGAATCATCGGTAAGATATTCCATGATCTTATCCGGTATCTTCTCGCCGGATGCCAGGTCAATGATCTGTGTCGGTTCGTCATTCAGACTGTATGCAAACAACAGGATCTCGAACTGCTCCGATGCTGCATACCTGTGTACCCCGCAGTCCGGCAGTGACACGTCTGAATAAGTTTCGATATCAATTGCAAGTGTGTCCATGCTTCTGTCCCTCCGCTCTTTTCTTTATTCTACTGATTCCCATTCTTGCTGCTTCCACATTGCCGGACTTCATCTGTCCTTTGATGGTGCGGTATGTGTTATACGGGATATATTTTTTTATGCTGTTAAGCTCCTTCATCAGTTCTTCCATGAAAGTACATCTCCTTTATGTATCCGGGCGGTGTATGCCACCGCCCTTCCTATGATTTGCTGCTTTGTTCCTATGCGAGGAAATCGTCCTCCGCATCCACTGCCTCGAACTCATCCCTGGCATTGGCTCTGGAACCGAGAGGCTCTCCGTCCCTTAACTTCTGTACATTTCCGAGTCCTGCTGCAACGCCCTTGTTTCCATTTGAATTGTAAGCGTAAAATGTAATGGATACCCTTCCGTAGCAGCCGGAATATACCTCGCTCTGGTCAAGGATCGGCTGTACCTGTCTGTCCACGATCTGAGGGGCCTGTTTTGAATTGGCATTCAGGAACATGCTGTTCTGGTACGCTTCGTCTTCAGGTCTATCGATGTCACCATCTCTGAGCGGAAGTTTCAGGTTTGCCGGGATCTTGCCGCCCCACTTGCCCTTTCCTTCATCCTTTGCCACCTCGATTGCCTTCTTAATCTTGGCAATGGTCTCCTTATCATCCTTATCGATGATGCAGGACACAGAATACTTCGGTTCGCTTCCATTGATGGAATCCGGCTCCCACAGGTGTGCGTAGCTCAGTCTGCAAGGTACGATTACTTTAGTTAAGTTTGCTGTTGTCATAGTCTTAGTCCTCCTTAAAATCCGCTTCTGCGGTTGCTGTTTTAACTGCTTCTCTTTTATCTGAATCCGGCACCAGTGTTACTTTGCCTTCAGGCTTGTACACCAGCTTGCCAAGGATCTCATTAAATTTCTTTTTGCCCATCAGTCTTTCCATCTCGGTAATGCCGATCAGGCTCTTTTTGAAGATATCCGTGTATCCGGCTTTCGCTGCTGCCTCAGCCACATCATCTTCATCCGTGTATCTTCTGTTGCTTTTTCCGAGAACGAGCTTATATCCCGGCCATGCTTTATGGTTGACCACTGCCTCATTCTGTGCGTAGGTGTAAACTTCCTCCGCCCATTTTTTCAGTGCATCCGCCTTGGAAAGCACCTCTGCAATCTCTTCATCAGACATAAGGTCCGGCTGCTTAAATTCCATCTGGGCAAGTTTCAGATACTCCTCTGCCCTTGCACGGCATGTAAATCTTGCCTTGCAGAATCTGCAGTGGTCTCCGGCTTTGAACTCGCCCTCTCCGGCAAGTGCCTTTGCAGCTCCCGGCTCAAGCACGTCCTTTCCCCATGCAAGAAGTTCTTCTGCAGATATCTCCCATGTGGAAAAATGGTCGAGTCTTGGCTGGACAATCGTAAGTTCCACCGTGTCGATCTCATATAAGAAACCGAGCATGTCAAGAACTCCCAGGCCGTAGATCATAAGCTGAACATTTCTTTCCGCATCGACCATCACACCCTTGCCGAGTTTCAGGTCAATAATATGGATCTTGTGTGAATCAACAACTACCATGTCTGCTGTTCCGAAACAGTCCGGGATCCTGTCAGCAAGACTGACCTTAAGCTCCACACCGATGAACGGATCCGGACACTCCTCTCTTGCCTGTTCGATCTGGCTGATGTCATATTCCACATAGTCATCCACTGCTTCCAGAAGCTCGTCCGAGTAATAATCGGATACGGGTCTCTTTGTCCTTTTCTTCAGATACTTATTGATGAGATACTCCGCCATCGCATGTCCGGCAGTCCCTTCTGCTGCGAAGGATGATTCTTCATCCGGGAACTGCTCCTCCAACAGTAACGATGGAGGGCATTCCAGATGTCTTTTGCCGGCCGATGGTGAGTATCTTGCATGTGCGCCCATCAGAGCACCTGTGCTTTCTCATACAGTTCCGGCAGTTTTTCATCCGGAACATCTGACAGCTTCTGGAATCCGAACTGTTCGATCAGGTTCTTTACCTCTGATGTCTTTCCGGATCTGGATTTTTCTGCAAGGAATGCACGGACCGTCTTTCGGTCAACTGACGGCTCTTCCTTCGGTGTATCTGCCACGGATGCTTCCTTCTTTTCTGCCTTCTTCACAGGCTTTTCTTCCTTTTTAGGTGTGTCTGTTTCTGCTGCGATCATCTTTCTGATTCCTGCTGCAATCTGTTCGTAGCCCTCGGCTACCAGTAATAATGCTTCACTCATAGCGGTTCTCCTTTCAAATGCGTGCCAGCCTAACATCGCCTGTATACACATCAGCTTTGTTGACACTGGACTTATACTTTCCCCAGTCCACCAGAATGTGGAACGGGTACTCTTTTACAACGGTTGCTTTTTTCTTCTCTTTTCCACGGGTGACCATAAGACGGTCACCCTGATTCAGTCCGTAACGGACATTCACTCTTCCTGACATGGCGGATCACCTACTTTAACACTTTCAGATTTCTGATAATGCCCTTGTATCTGGCATCCGCACGCTCGTCCACCGGAATGGTCTTTATATTCACGGGATTAAAATCCGTGTCGTAAAGCCTTACGGGTTTTCTGATTTCCTTGGCATGGTCGAGTTCAAACTTCATACCTTCGGTGATCTCGAAACCAAATACATATACCTCATCGCAGATATCCATGAGTTCAAGACCCATTGCGATGCCTGTCATTCTCTCGTTGGGAATATTGTCATCGAGGAATGATGGGAAATAGAGATGCGGTACAATTGGAACGTCACCTGACATGGCAGTGATCCTTGCATAGCTCACTGCGTTCTTTTTGTTTTCCTCGACTCTGCCCCGATAAGGGCTGCAGATAAAAATTTTCTTTTTCATAATAAAATCATCCTTTCTCATTCGGCTCTCATGGCCGTGGGGTTCTCGTCAATATTGTTCTTACAAGGCAAAATCACGAAGGATGCTGTTCATCACTTCAAGATCGTCACCCTGAAGGGTGCTTTGCAGCTTTTTAAGCAGTTCCTGCTGTTTTGGTTTCAGATAATTGCGTCCGACATAATAGCCGTCTGCAACCTTTACTCCTCCGCCATATCTGCCACGAACTGTTTCAATCGGATAAGCGAGAGACAGCTCTTCGATATCGTTTTTGATTGTCCGGACTGAAACGCCAAACTCAAATGCCAGATTGTCGATCTTGTCCTGTCTTCTCTGACACAGGACCTTAAGAATCGCTTCCCTGCGTTCGCTTGGTGTCATGCTTTTCTTAGCCATCTCTCGCTCACCTCCTTCCTTCGTTCCTTGCTTTGTGAGATAAGAATAATTTTTAAAGGTGCAGACTTTTTGCACGATTAAAAATAAATTTCAAAAATTTTTTTATGCTTAATGACGTATTCTCCTTGTGGTTTCATATTTTTTACAAAATTTCCTGAATAAAAAAACTGAAAACGGAGAATATATAAGGTTAGATATTTTTACATGTTTGTTCTCTGCGATGTAAAAAATAATCTGTCTGGTTAACCTAATAATTTTTATAAAAATCATTTGGAGGCAAAAATACATATTAGCCATCTCTGTCTCATGATCAGTCGCATGCATTTGCAGAATGTAGATGCAACTCACCGTTTCAAAAACAAACTGAAAAAAGGCAAAAAAAATAGAGTTGCTACGCAATCTTTCGATTGCAGTAACAACTCTGGCATATAGTATCTCATATAATATGGATCAGGGCTCAGTAGCTTGTCTGCGCTTCTTCAATTTGTTTCATGACATCCGTCAGTGCCACCACTTCAGGATTTTTGTTTACTTTTGATTCAAAATATATTTTTCCATCATCATCAATCAGTGCATCAAACACTCTCGGTTTTGTAGGCTTACTACTATTTCGGTTTCTGATTTCTATTCTCTGCATACGCACCACCTCCTAGTTAAATGGCAAATCTGTATCGGTCGAAAAATCATCACTTGAAGGTTCAGGTGCTTTAAAGATCTTCGATAATGCATTTTTATCTTTATTCAAGTAGGCATCTATAACGCTTCTCGCTTTTTTATCAATATTTACGTGTGAAGACAACACCTCAATCTGCATATACAAATCCTTCACGGCGGCTTTTATTATGTCGCATGCCATGATTGTGTTACACAACGGAACAACCGATTTATCAGGTGCAATAATATATATTTCATAACACTCTTGTCCCTCCATGCAATCAGGATCTATATTGATTGCACAAGGTAAAATGTATATATCGCTTTCAGCATCTTCTAATCTTGACCAATAAACATTTCCTGTTACCTGTATATTTTTTTCAGGATAAAATCTTGAATAGAAGCATGCCTGTCTATAATTACCATTACAGTCCATGCTATTATCATCTGGGCTCTGTAATGCATGTGGTGCAGGACCAAAATCTGAATATAAATCCGTAGGAATATTCAGTCTTTGATTAGACTCCCTGTTCCAATATAATTTTTCGCATTTAGAATCATCCGCAATTTTTTTTATAAATTCCAATACATATTTTTCTGTTGGCGTTACTTCATCAATGTTGGCTGATATCAGGAAGTCTATGCTCACACCAAGCATCTTTGCTGCTGTTGCCACAAATTCCAATGTAGGCTCAGATGAATTTTCAGGCTTTTCAAGTCTTGACATATATCCAAGACGAACACCTGCCTCTTTCTCTATCATTCCAATTTTTACATCTGAATTTATCTTTAACAAAGCACGGATATTATTGAAGCATGCATATTTATTAAAGTTTTTAAATTCATCCAATGTCTCCGTGATGTTAGTCAGATAATACGACAACCTATTTCTCTGCTCTTGTAATTCCTTTATTTCATCTCTTGTAATAGCAGTAACTCCATAAGATTCCAGCGCTTTCTTCACTTCTTCAGGATTATTGCTATCCTTGCCTTCCAGACTGAGCATCTGCATAGCTTGTTCATAATCCGCACACTCAGCATTCTTATCCTCAACGGCAGATTCCAGTCTTTCCTTGGCATCTAACAGTTCTTCTTTCGTACAACATCCTATTGTTGCTTTTTGAATCAAAAGTTCAAATTCTTCGTTTTTCATAGCAATCATCTCCTTTTCTTCGCATCTTTAGGCAAATTATAATATCATTTGTTCTATTTGTCAATACTTGCAAATCTATTTTGCATTTACACATATCTGCAAAGTAATCAAAAAAACGCCTGACAAAGCAAAAGAAAGTATCTATTGCTTCGTCAGGCATTGGTTGCTATGATTTTCATGCACCTATTCGCTCAGTACGAATCTCTTTATTATGTAATGATATCTGTATTATTTTTCTGCAGCACGGGCATTTTATCTGGATAGTACCTTCAGTATCAGGCATCACATCAAATAATCTGCCATTTTTGCAGCACGGACATGAAACTTTAAGAATCTGCTCTCCCATATGCTATCCCCCATTCTTATAGATAATCATACGGAGAACGAAATCCTGTTCTCTTCTGTACTTGTTTCTTAGGCATACTGCTTTCGGCATCTTCCTTGGAAGCAAAAAGCCTGCTTGCCCTAAGTTGTATACCGCCTGATGCATTTTCAGCAAAACGAACGGTATAAAAATCTCTACTTCTCTTTAGAATAAAAACTTCTCTGACAATGCGATTGCTCTCTACAATAAAAGCCTTATCGCCCACTTCCAGTTTGGTAACCACGTTATCGCCTCCATATAAAAATTGAAGGCCAGCTAAGGGAAAGTCAGGCTGACCTAACCTTGGTGTCAATTTTGTCACTGTTTAACATTAATAACCTTAGGTAGCGAACCTAGGCTTATTATATCGAACACTTGTTCTATTGTCAATAGTCATTAACATCTATTTAGGAAATACGCTGTGGACGAACTTCTCCAATATGAAGTCAAAAGTTCCACCCGCTATATCCCCTTTTATGACTTCCTTCCGTTTATCTGCATAAGTTATCTGAAGATCATAACTGCATCCATCGCACACACGTCCTTCTACAACATTCTTCTCCCACAATGGCGAGCCGATAATTTTCTGAAGGCGGCATGATAATTTATGAAACTTTTTTCCAGATACTTTTTCTTCTGTTTTAAATTGATATCTCCGGCTCTGTCCCTGATAAAAATATTTTATACACTTTCCATCAGGATAGAATTCATATACCCATGTTCTCTGGCTGTCCAATGTACACAAACCATTTTCAACAACCTTATATCGTATCTTGGTAATTTTCGTTGCTGGAAGTAGTTCTTTTGACCAGCGGTATCCACATTCAAGACAACCATAGTCCTCGTGTGGCATATCGTCTACTATCTCACAGCCTCCGAGAAGAATTTCTCCCCGCTCTGCTGCGTCAAAAGCCTCATACGAAGGATATCCGTATAGTATTGGTACTGTTTTTGTTGATCTGCACTTTGGACATATAACCATAAAATCACCGCCCTTTTACAATCTCAACCTTGTAATATCCATGTGAGTGCCTGCGAGGTAATTTTCATATAACTCTGCTGCCGGAATCAGTCTGATTTGTATATTTTTCAAACCAAGTGATTCAAGCATCTGCATTTTCGCTACACCTTTTACATCAACATCATCGCACTCTGTCGGCATAAGGAAGCAGTTTCTTACTTCTGTTATATGATGAGCATCAATAAAATCCTTATAAGCAAGCTGATACAGATACTGTTTGGTTACATCTCCAACACCCGGATTTCCACGAAGTGGCTTTCCTTTTTCAAGCTGAAGATTATAATACTTTGCATCAAATATGATAAACCAGTCTTTTCCTTCTATGCACGGTATAGTAATCAGATCCGGAATTAAAGTGTCTGCTGCTTTTGCTTCCGTATCCGCTCCTTGCCATATAGGTTTTTCAATAATCTCTATCAGCTTCTGACGTCTCTCTTTCTTCCCACTGTATGGTTCTGCAAGCGGTACCGTCATATTTAGCTGTGCAAGCACTGTATTCAGTTTATTATCAAATACTTCTGCACAAGCCTTCTCCCAAACAGCATGATATGCCGTTGTTCCAAACATACTGATTCCATCATTTTCTTCCAGCATCTTTCTGTCTTGTGATATGTATGCATACAGTGTTTTCAAGAGTATCTGCCTGTGAGTATTAAATTGAAGATTCAGCTCTTTAATAATGCGTTCGAGAATATAATCTTTATCACCGAAATCCTCAAGAGTCTCCTCTGACAGTTCTATGTTGTCTATATCAAAGAGTAAATCCAACTGTGCGTTGTGAAGCTGTCTGGAGCATTCCGTAAGTACACATTCATGCAGTCGTTTGAAATAATCCATGTCATCTTCTACAGATTTTTCTGTATATAGTTCCATATAATACGGCCGGTTATCCTCTATCAGTGCAAAACTCTCATCAATTGTCTTTCCCCAGAGTATCTCGCCTTCTCCGTTTATTTCTATAATATCCTCACTGTTCGTGTAGATGCCATATTCATAATAATCTTTAATCAGAAACAGGATAACAGCAAGAATATTAAAACTCCTGTTCTCTCCATCACCATTAAAAACATTTATAATCTGTTCTTCTGAACGGCTGTATCGTTCTAAAACCTTAACAACCTGTTTCATCTCATTCAGAACATTATCATCCTTCTTAGACAGCAGATATTTCGGATATACCTTTATGACACGGCTTCCACAGGTTATGACTCCAACATATGTGAATACATACAGGCAGTCACCACTCTCAGCCGTTTCATCCGTGATTTCCACATCATCATCTACAAGGTCTGACATTTCAAGCTGCTCATCGGTATTCTTTACGCTTTTTAATACACCATAAGCCTTGAGGTTTTTTATGAATTTTTCTACTCCGTCTTCGTCAAAGGAAAACTTATTTTTAAGGTCGTTTTTCGTGTAACGTCTCTGTTCCCTGACATACTGTGAAACAACTTTCATTATGCCTCATTCCTTTGTATATCATAAAATTTCTGCTTGAAATTTGAGCCGAATATTTCCATTCCCATCTTATCAAATGCATCACATACAGACGAATATTTGCTGCTGTCGCATCCATCAAAGAATCTATGTTTGCCCTGTTTTACTGCGTCCTCATACAGATACATAATTACCTTACTCTTAAAAGCATCCATGAATTTTTCTGGATTGATAATCATTCCATTCTCATCAGATTCAAGAATTCTCTTGGACAGGAAGAACGGTCCCATCAGCTTATCTTCGTTAATTTTAAACTGCTCAGATGACATTTTATCATTGATAGCTCTACGAAGAATATTCCATTCGACAGGCTCATCACTTCCGGCAAGCATTACTTTTCCTTTGCCAGAGATTTCTTCCTCATTTTCATTTATTCCAAGATACTCAAAATTCCATCTTCTCTTAAATGCAGTGTCCATAGGGAACACACCTTGATCGGCACTGTTCATTGTAGACCAAATGAACATATTATCTGGTATTCTGATTTTTTGATAATCCTCTGGTCTTCCATCTAATGCTCTAGCTAAATAATTTTTTACGTCCTCAGATGCATGAATATCATATTCACTAACGCCATCATCATCTCTATCCAATAATTGGAATATATCTCCAAACACTGCAGCCACCTTTGCCCGATTTATTTCCTCAATAATAAGGAAAAAAGGTTGTGGTGTCTCAGTCCAACCACTTTTAATGGCCTGTACATACAAGCGCATAAAAGGTCCCGGAACAAAAGCATATTTGATTGTCCCATTTGAGTCAGTAACAGGTTTATATGTTCCTACAAATTTTGAATAGGAATAATCCGGGTGAAATGTTACACGCTCGTAGTCACCAGTTGTCCCATTTAGTTCTTTTTCGCAATCTATTTTTAACTGATAACTTTTTCCCGTTCCCGGTGCACCAAAAATAATACGGTTTCTTTCATACATTGAATACAACCCCGTATGATAATTTGGTTTTCTTCCTCGTACCTTTTTTTCTGATTCACTTACTACATTTTCTGTAAGATGATTACCCAGATCATCACTATAATAATATTTGTTATATAAATACAAAATATTATCTTCTTTTGTTATCGGATAACAAGAAGTCATTTTCCCCTCTGACTTTTCCGGCATTTTCTCATTTGCTTCAAAAGGGAATCTCCATTTTGCTGTTTTTAAATGAGCCATCGGAGATGTTTCATCATAGAAATAAGAACCAACATCATCCGCTAACGCAATCAATTGTTCTCCATCCATCAAAACAAATACTGTATTTATATCGGATTTATAGAAATTAGAAACCTCACCTGCTTTTCTGGAAGCCGTTCTTTCATCATTTGGATAATAAATCTCGCTTAATTTTTCTTGAATTTCTTTTCTGTCAATACTTTCACCTTTAATATATTCCGATAAATTTCCAAGTTCTCTCCAACCAATTCCTACAACTTCACGTTTTGCCCATTCAGCAGCATAATTCTTGCTTGAATCAGATGTTCCTAATCTAACAAATTGACGTGGATTACCAAATTCTGCATATGTAACATCAAAAAATTCTCTATAAAGCCACTTTGCATGATTCTGAACCATTGCAATTTGACCACTTCTGCCATAATATTTTTCACTCGGTACTATTCGCATTGCTCTTAAAATATGCATCTGCCAATCAGTAGAATGAAATCCAGACAGTTTTTCAGGACAAATCATAGAAAAATATTTGTGAAACCACGACCAATTATAATATTGTGTTCCTATGGCAGCCTGAAGATCAGCATCCATTTTTTCACAATCCTCTAATGTATTAATAGACGCATTTCTTATTATTGTTGCCCCTCTAACGAGAGCATCACGCATATCTATACCAATTTTTCTGGCCTCTTCCTCCGATAATTCCTGTGGCTTTTGAGGACTTCCTGTCATCCATATTCCTGTTTCTTTTTTTTGAAAAAGTCCAAATTTATATGCGGATCCACCTGAAATACTTCCAAAATAATTACGGCAATCTTTATTCATTTCAAGCCAACAACATAATGAATTAGTATTATCTCCAGTAGTATAAAAAATATATTGCAATATATCATCTTCTGAAAGTTCTTGTAATTTTTCTGGAGAAAAGTGATTCTGAAATTCCTGCAATGCTGTGTAAATTTCGTCCTTTGTTACAGTTAAAACAACGCCATTTTCATCCGCATACTCGCAGAGTTCTCCTGCTGCACGTACATATTCATTATTTGAATCATCTTTAAAATTTTCATCCGCAGATAAAATTGGATTCCGTGGATTAGTTGACATCATTAATCCTTGGTACTCCACTTCTTTATCTTCATCCATATGTTTTAATTCACCATATGGATGCGTATCATCTCCTACATATGCTATACATTTTTTACTTTTTACATAAAGCCATTCCACATACCCTAAATTTGCATATATGGTTTCTACTTGATTTCTACTAGAACCAGATCCACCGAATACTACCTCAACATTTGCCGCTGGTCGATAATACATTTCCTTCCAGACTTTTTCCATTCTTTCAAATGTCCAAGTTTTTCTTTTCCCTTGCACATCAAGTACTACATTATTATTCTGATAGTCCACTTCCACAATAGTAAATGCAGAAGCAGTTCCAGATATCCCATGTAAAGTTTTTCCTATCAAATTTTTCTCGATGTCGGCAAGTACATCATTAAATGTTTTTTTCATTCAACAAGTCCCTCCAAAAAATCATAAACCGTTTTTGCTATACCGCTTGAAAGAAGATAAGGAACACCATTTCCTATCGTTTTAAATTTATCTGTAAGAGTCATGTCCGGCGGTAATTCAAATGCTTCCGGCAAAGTCTGCAAAGACATAGCTTCTGCTGCTGATAATCGTCTAGCTTTATATGGATGCAAATGAACTTCATTATTACCATAAGCCACTGTCGGAGAATATCTCCACCGATGTAAACGCTTATATGATTTTTTACTAACATCTCCTTCTTCAATCGTCTGCATTCTAGCCAATCCCCCTCGTGGTGTAAAATAATCCTTTCCATTTGGATGTTTAATTACATGATTTTTTTCAAACCAATACTCCACTGTAAGTTCTTTTGGAATTCCACTTGGGCACTCAGTATTACTATTTTCCTTAAATATATCAGTACTTGGCCACGGCATTGTTTTGATTTCTTCCAATGAGTACTTTTGATATTTTTCCCACGAAAATTTTGATATTTGACTATCTGCCAATATTTGTTTTTGAATACCAAAAAGTAATATTCTATCTCTGTCCTGTGGTGCTCCATATTCTAATGCATTCGTAAGTCTATCCGTTAACACATAACCTGCATGTTGCATTTTTTCCTTTAATTCCTCATAAAAGGCTCTATGACGAGCAGTTCTCCAAAGTCCCTTTACATTCTCAAAAAGGAAAAAATCTGGTTTCATTTCTATAATCAAATTTGTATACGACAGTGATAATTTTCCGTTATCTCCATCTTTACCTTTATTTTTTCCTGCAATGGAAAAATCTGGGCAAGGAGGTCCTCCTATGAAGCCAATTAAACTTCCATCTTTTTGTGCATCTCTCATCCACGAATGCATATCATCTTTTTTATTTTCCAAAAATTCATTTACATCTCCATTAAAATATCCATACGTCGGACTCTTTAATCCCATTTTTTCCCTTGAATATTTATATGCTTTCATAAAGGCTGGATGAAATTCATTAACAAATTCTATATCAAAACCATTAGTTTCAAATCCCAAATCAAGGAATCCACTTCCTGAAAAAAAAGAAAAGATTTTCAATTTACGCTTCTGTGTCATTTTTATTGTCTCCCTTGATATATTTTCCTGTTTTTATTCTAGCATCCAATGGTTTTTCCGTTTCCACTGGAATCGCCCACTGCCGTCCAAACTTAACAGCACCGTTTATTCTATTCTCTGAGCATAATACTTGAATTCGTCTGCTTGAAATTTTCCATTTCTTTGCAGCTTCTTGAATAGTCATATATTCCATATGCATACCTCTCACTTATAATTTCATCTTATTTTATACTTTTAAGCGAATAAAATCAAGTTCTTTATTTCAATCACGGCTATTTCATTCGTCCAAAAGAATATCTAATATACTTTTTCATTCTTTCGTGATAAAATATCATTATTCATCTTCACACAGGAGGAAAACATTATGGCACATATTCCTAAAATAAATTTTGCCGGATCAACTCTGGCAACGACAGTTCAAACTATAATCAATACTAGAGATCAAAAAAATAATAATGTCACATCTGGAATTCCAACAACAGAGACTTTAGCTGATGTATATGGAACAGGACTCCCATCTTCTACGATGGCAATAAGTGACTTTGTACAATCATTGCATCAACAGGCTCTGCAAAATTTTAATGATGCCAATGTTTATTTAGCCTCCATCGGTTCTAGCAATATCTCATTGCCTTCAGGATCGGCATTTAATAACTGTAATGGTAAATGGACCGAATATGCCTATGCTGCATTCGCATGGAACAGTTTAGCCAAAATAAATATGGCCAATAAAACAAACACTCAAAATGGCACGCATAGTGTTTATGTTTATATAAAATTACCAAACCGTAATTCTGAAAATAATGACTGGACTCAGCTTCTTCTTCCAAACATAACACAAGCACTTTCAAATTATCCCCAAACTCAAAGTGCTAAAATTGTATCACCAACCAATTCAAATTATGGCAGACGTTTTGAGCTTATCTCTAGCAATCCAGATGCCGTAATCTTAAAATATGATAGTTCAACTATCCAAACACTATGGCAAAACACGGGCATTACAAACTTTGATCCATACTCCGACATTCCTAATTTGAGCACAGATATTACTTGCCATCTGGATTCATTATTTAATTATTTTAGAAACACGGTCCTTCCATCCAGCAACCTTCAATGTTTTTTATCTATAAAAAATTCAATTCGTCCTGATCGAAGGTATCAATGGGTACATGAAGGAGATCACGTTAAAACTATTTTGCAGTGGATTCAAGTTTATTCAGCTATGGGAATGGCCCCTCTTGATACCGCATTGACTTACAATGATCTCAATGGAAAGTTTTTTGCAATATCATTATCCAATGTTTCAAATGCTGATACAGAAGCGTTAAACACTGGTTTAGTAGGTTCTATTGTATCGCCAATGCTCGGACCTGTATGGGCTGTTGATAAATTAATTTCTTGTACAAATTTCTCTCAAATCGACTCTCAAATGCAGTTAATGCTTAATTTTTAATATGAAAACGGGCAGTGCCAAAAGCACTGCCCGTTATTCTATTGATTTTTTAAAGACATATACCATTCTTTAAATAACTCACGATGATTATATTTATCATACCATTCCTTTGTCAGTAAAACCTTATATTTTCCAAACGTAAGTATCACCTTCTTAGGCGTGTAATACCTCTGCATTCCATTAAGATAATGTGGTTTTTCTTCATCAGGATTATACAATTTAAAGAATGCTACATTTGAGTTCTGCAAATTAAACAGTTCTTTTTTATTACACTCAACCGGATTCAATAGCGTCTGCATCTGCTCATCCGAAAATATGTATCCAGATGCTTCAAGATTTCTCATCGCTTGCAATATGAAATCTCCTACTCCGATAACTCCTTCCGGCAAATCAGGAATTTTTATACCTTGAATCGTTTCTTCTGAGCTGTTTGCCCAAACAGGTTCCAATGTGATTCTTGGTTCAAAAACCTTGTACCCCAATGCACCTAACACCAGTTCAGCCTGATCTATGTACTCTTCTAACTCACTTTCTTTTTCTTCAGTAACTGTTCCGATGGTAGGTTCATTGCCATTTTGCACATGGAATCTTCCGGCTTCGAGAGCTTTATTATAAAAACGATTTTCTAAATAAGAAATGTCTGTCCGCCCCAGTGAATTGTCTTTTCTAGTGAAAATTACAACCTCATCCCAGCAGTCTTTGTATTTATCGTTTTCATGGTCAAGTATCCTTTGATGTATACCTTTTCCATTTTTTCTAACCTCTGCTTGACCCACATACACCATATTGTTACCAAAAAGGAAGTAAACCCCGCTCTGTTTAAATGCTTCCAGTTCTTTGCATTCATCCAAGAGTCCTCTTGGGATTTTATAAGCAATCCCATTCCAATTGGTTATTGTTGCTTTTATCTTTCCATTAGCTACACCATCTATAAGGTATACGCTAATCACTTTTCCCCTTGCCACTTCATCACTTCCTTAGTACACATAATTAATAATAATTTTAGCAGCTTTAACCAAGTCGGTCAAGGCACTTCATTATGCTTCTGCACTCCAGATTTCATTCGCTTTTGTTATAATCAATCTTCCATCCTCGCACTTCACCTCAATCTGCTCTCCAATATCAAACCCAAGTTCTGAGAGCCATTTTCCCTTAAGGACAATGCTTGGTGTCCGCTTGTACTGATATCCACTTGATTCATAAACCTTCATTTCTCTATATTCTTTATATGCCATAGGCTTCGTCTCCTTTTGCTAATTTATTATGCTTTTGCCATAAGATTAACTTATGCTGAATTATTGCTTCTTTTGCCAATTTATACATTTTCTGAAATACCCCCTTGAACAAGGGAAACGACAACGGGGAATAATTTCCTCGTCTAAGCACAGTTTTAGAATGTAAATTTTAGCGATATGTAGTGGCACAAATGCCGAGTTTATGCGGTTTCTACGGGTTAGGGGGATAGCCAAGTTTTGCGTCTTAACACCGCTGACTGCCAGAAGGTGGGCAATCCCGTTTTTCTGGTACAGGTCGTTTATTTCCTCATCCATCTGTGTCTTGTCCCCCAGAAGGACCGCCGACAAAAGCCCCGCATCTTTTTCTGTGCAGAATTGTTTCAAAGCTTCCCTGGCCCTTTCCCTGAAGCTGTAAGCGGCCGCCTTCAAAGGATCCGCCGATCGGTCTGTAATTTCCGCCTTTTTAGCGCTCATCCTGCAGCAGATGTGCCTGGAACGGTAATAAAGCCGATAGTCAAACTCTCCCGCGTTTCTGGCCGGTTCGAAGATTTCCAGTTCTCCCATGCACAAAAGCTTCATTCCTGGAAGCAGCTCTTCTTTCCCTATCTCCTCCGGAGGCAGATAGACCAGCAGGCGGTCTAACTCGTACTCTTTCCATTCTTCCTGCCCGTCTGCACTCTCTTTCTTTTTTGTTTTCTCTTTTGTTATCTCTTTTGTTTTCTCTTCTTTCCCCTCTGATTCCGTCTCTGCCGATTCTCTTCCCGGATCGGTTTTTCTCACTGCTGCTTTTACATCCTTCAGCTGGACAGACACCCTTCCATCCTTCTCCTGAATGGTCTCTGCCGTTCCCTCCGCCCTGGCTGCCAGTTCGGAAAAGCCGAATGTTCCCTCTTCCCTTACAATTGCCTCCTCCTGAAGTCCGGCTTCCATCCTGGCTGCGCCAAGAAAAGCGAACGCCGCCAGCGCGAAAATCGGAGCCAGACGCGCCTTTTCAAGCCTTCTCCTGCTGAAAAAGCCTGTTTCCATTGAAAAAAGCCCTCTTACAGATCCGGCTGTTCTGCCGGTATCCGCAAAAAGGGCACAGAATACCAGCGCCGCCGCAAATGCTGCCGCGCCGCCTTTTACGATGATTTCATCCGCCGCATTTCTCCAGGCCAGATACGCCCCTGCCTCTCCAAGTACAATGGCTGCTGCTGTCCAAAGTAGCGGTCGTTTTATGATTATTTCCTCCTTGTCTTATCCCTCCTGATTCAAAATATACTGCTCGTCCCGGTCAAATGGCTGATTCAGGGGGATTGCATCCCGGTACATGATATCCTGGGATCCGTTTACTGTAATCTGCACTTTATTTACTGTCTGAAGCTCTGTCAGAGAATCCACGATTGCGTAGACTGTCAGTTTTTCCGAGGTGTTCGGCACTCCTGCCAGAAAGCTGCTGTCAAAGTTTACGTAGCAGATATTCTCCGCCACAGATACGTTTAAAATCTTGGTCTCCTTGGGAAGAACGGGATTTACCGCGTCGTCCAGAGGACCCGCTACCAGCTGTTCCACCACCAGACGTTCCAGAGAGGTGTTGGCGCTGTGCACCACAGTTCTGGTTTCCGGAATCAGGGCCGTTCCCTCCTCGTTAGAAAAATAAAGGGTCAGCTCTGCCTGTTCATAGGAATTAATATCCGTGACTCCCTCCACAAAATCGCTCTTTCCCAAAGCTCCCACCGGATTTCCGGCGCTGTCCAGCTTTGGCTGCCCCTCGCAGCTGATCGCCACGAACTCCACTCCCTCCGCCTGAGTCAGCGTCTTGACAAACGCCGCCCGGCACAGGATTTCCCGGATCGGCTCTATGGAGTTGTACTCCTTGCTGAAATCCAGATAGAGTACGTTGTCGTTCTTTTTCATTCCCAGAAGCTTTGTCTTATCCGTCAACGCCGGCTGGTACTCCGTATCTGCCGGAGGAGTCAGAAGCTGGCCGGCCAGTTCTCCGAGAAGCTGTTCCGTGTCCTCTGTCTCTGTCTTATAGCTGCAGGGGCTGAGCTTCAGGCCGGAAGCGTCCAAGTAATAAATCTGGTACTCTCCCGATCCGGACGCCTCGTTTTCCTCCTTCCGCTTTCCTTTGCAGCCTGTGCAGAACACTGCTAAAAGCAGCGCTGCCGCCAGAAGAAACGCTGCCTTCTTTCCTCTCCCGGTTCTTTTTTCCGCTGTTTTCATTTCTGCCCTCCTGTTCTTTCCGAACTTCTGTCTGTAAAAAAGCTCTTTGAATCTTCTCATTTCAGGCCGCCTCTACGGAATATAATTCAGAGGAATCCGGACGGTGAAGGTGGTTCCCTCCCCCTCCCTGCTCTGCAGCTTGATCGCTCCCTGGTGCATCAGCACAATGCTCTTTGTAATGGCAAGTCCCAGGCCAGTGCCTCCTGTCTCCCTTGACCGGGCCTTGTCTACCCGGTAAAAACGCTCGAACACGTGCTCCTGCGCCTCCTGGGATATGCCAATTCCATTGTCTGAAATTTTTACATAGAAAAACTTGTGATCTGCGTCCAGAGTCACATGAACCCAGCCGTCCTCATGATTATACTTAATGGCGTTTTCCACTAAATTAGTGAGGGCCAGGGAAAGCTTTACCTCGTCCACATCTGCAGACACCTGGCGGATGCTTTCAAATACCAGCTCGATATTTCTCTTCTTGGCAATGGGCCGAAGCCGCTTTAAAATCTGCTCCAGAAGGCCGTTTAAATTGGCTGTGGCCACATTCAGCTCCGCATTGGATTTATCTGCCCGCACCAGCGTCAGGAGATCGTCGATAATCTTGCTTTCCCGGTCAATCTCATCGGAAATATCGGATAAAAATTCCCGGTAAAGCTCTGCCGGGGCATCCTCCATTCCCATCAGAGAGTCCGCCAGAACCCGGATAGAAGTGATAGGGGTTTTCAGCTCATGGGATACGTTAGAGACGAACTCCTGCCTGGACTGGTCTACCGCTTTCAGTTTCCCCAGCGTGCGGCTCACCGCATCGGAAATTTCCCTGGTTTCCTTATAGTCACCGACCATGATATCCTGTTCCAGATCTCCGTCCGCCACAATTCCCAGAACCTTCCGAAGCCTTGTAAACGGCCGGATCAGCACGCCGGCAGCTAAAAATGCCAGACCGGCGGCCAGCCAGAGAATCACAATCTGAAAAAAGAACATTTTCTCAGAAATCTGGCTGTCCAGAAGCTCGATCCTCTCTGTGGACGCAGTAAACAACAGAACTCCGTCTGCCGTCCCGTTTTTCTCCTTCTCCTGGATAGGAAACGCCAGGGAAAAATAGTCCTTTTTTCTGTTGTAGCTGCTTTGGGTCTCTCCAGAATAGGCCTTCAGCACTTCCTCTGTGATATTAAATTTCCCCTCTGCCAGCCCGTAGGTATCCTTCACAATCTTAAAATTCCGGTCTGCCACAAGAATCCGGCCGTTAAACAGCTCTGCCGTCACTGCCAACTCTGTATCCATAATCGGATTTTTCGCCCCGCTGTTCGCATAGTCGGAACTGAGCATCTTGTTGACCAGGATCAGGCATTTATTCTGGGCATGGATCATGGTATCCTCCACCTGGCTCTGCCGCAGCGTGGAGGTCAGCATGGCTGACTGAGTGAGAAGGGGAACAATGGTAAATACCAGAATACAGAAAAGCAGAGGGAGCCGCATGCTGACTGCATGGCGGGCCTCCCTCCTGGTCTTTTTCTTAAAAACGCCGCCCCACATCTATGCTTCCATCCTCCTGGTAGCCGCCAGGGCCAGGGATCCTGGGCCGATGTGGCAGGCAATGCTGAGCGGAAGCGGATCCAGATAAATATCTGCCTCCGGGAACAGCTCTCTCAGCTCCTCGCTGAAAGCCTGGGCCGCCTCGTCGTTCTGCGTGTGGGCGATTTCAATATGCGTTTTCGTACAGGTTTCATCTCCCAGACGCTCCTTCAAGTCCTTCTGGATCGCTGAGATCATGATGTTTTTCGCCTGTTTTGTGGTTCTGGCCTTGGAAAAGGCGTCCAGCTTTTTCCCCAGGATAATCAGCACCGGCTTAATCTTTAAAAGGGTGCCCAGGGCTGCGGCGGCAGCTGTAATGCGCCCTCCCTTTTTCAGGTACTTGAGCGTGTCCACTGTAATATAAATCACAGAATCTCCCTGCGTCTCCTCCAGCTTCCGCTTAATATCAGCGCCGCTTACCCCTGCCTTCGCCAGTTCCAGGGCTGCCAGAGCCGACTGTCTCTGAGTAACAGAAACACGGTGATTATCCACTACATGGACTTTTCCCTCATAGTCCTGGGCCAGAACCATGGCCGTCTGGCAGGCGCTGGAAAGGCCGCTGGACATGGGAATGTGGACAATCTCGTCGTATGTTGTGAGAAGTCCGTCCCACAGCTTCATCACTGAATCAGGAGAAGGCTGGGAGGTGCTGATATCAGCGCCTCCGTTCATCTTCTCGTAAAATTCCTGATGAGTCAGGTCCACTCCCTCCAGATACGTTCTGCCGTCCACCATAAACGGCATCGGAAGCACGTAGATTCCCAGTTCTTCTCCCTGCTTCTGGGTAATTCCGCTGTTGCTGTCCGTGACAATCGCTGTTTTCATTCCTTCTCCTCCCGCATTCTCCCTGCTTTCCTATTTTCTAATCAGAAGAGATTTTCCTGTCATCTCTTTCGGCTGCTCCATACCCATCAGTTCAATTAAAGTCGGAGCGATATCTGCCAGGCATCCGCCTTCTCTCAGTCCGTAGGAAGCGTCTGCTCCTACAAGGATAAATGGAACTGGATTGGTGGTATGGGCAGTCCATGGTTTTCCTGTCTCCGGATCCACCATGACCTCAGCGTTTCCATGATCCGCACAGATGAACATAACGCCGCCCATCTCCTTCACTGCATCCACTGCTTTTCCAATACACTGGTCTACTGCCTCAATCGCCTTGATGGCGGCAGCTTCCACGCCTGTGTGGCCTACCATGTCAGGATTTGCAAAGTTTACAATCACTACGTCGTAATCGCCTGACTTAATAGCTCCCACCAGCTTTTCGCAGACAGCAGGAGCGCTCATTTCAGGCTTTAAGTCGTAGGTTGGAACTTCCTTCGGGGATGGAACGAGAATGCGGTCCTCTCCCTTGTTAGGCTCCTCCACACCGCCGTTAAAGAAGAAGGTCACGTGAGCGTATTTCTCTGTCTCTGCAATTCTGGCCTGAGTTTTATGGTTGGCTGCCAGGAACTGGCCGAAGGTATTGGTAATGCTCTCTTTCTTGAAAGCTACCAGCTTATTTTCAATGGTCTCATCATAATCTGTAAAGCATACGAAAGTCAGGTTCAGGTGCTTTTCGCGCTCAAAGCCTGTAAACTCATTGTCGCAGAAAGCTCTTGTAATCTGTCTTGCGCGGTCTGGACGGAAGTTGTAGAAAATCACAGAATCATTGTCCTTGATCAGGCCCACAGGAGCGCCGTTCTCCTCAACCGCAGTCGGAATCACGAACTCGTCGAACTTCTCCGCGTCGTAGGAGGCCTGAATAGCCGCCTGGGCGCTGTCCGCGCGGTTTCCTTCTCCCTTTGTCATCACGTCATAAGCCAGCTTGTTTCTGTCCCAGTTCTGATCACGGTCCATTGCGTAGTAGCGGCCCATGACAGAAGCTACCTTTCCGACTCCAATCTCCTGCATCTTTTCCTCAAGCTCTGCCACAAAGCTCTTTCCAGATGCAGGCGGCGTATCGCGGCCGTCTAAAAAGCAGTGTACAAACACCTTCTCAAGGCCGTTTCTCTTAGCCAGATCCAGAAGACCATAAATGTGGGTATTGTGGCTGTGTACGCCTCCGTCAGAAACAAGGCCAAACAGGTGAAGAGCAGACCCGTTCTGTTTGCAGTTCGCCACTGCCTGTAAAAACTCCGGAATCTCAAAGAAATCTCCATCCTGGATGGACTTGGTAATTCTTGTGAGCTCCTGGTACACAATACGTCCGGCTCCCATATTCAGATGGCCTACCTCAGAGTTTCCCATCTGGCCGTCAGGAAGTCCCACTGCCATTCCGCTGGCATAGCCCTTTACAAACGGGCACTGGCTCTTTAACTGATCCATCACCGGCGTCTTTGCCTCACAAACTGCATTGTGATCGCAGCTGTCATTTAATCCATATCCGTCGAGAATCATCAGTACCGTTGGTTTTTTGCTCATAATATTCTCCTTCACTGTCTCTGCCTGTCCCAAGCGCCGAAACGGTGCTCAGAAGGCTGTATCGTTAATGTTCAAATTTGTAAAAGTCTTTCCGTTCCTTATTCTACATGATTTCTATTTAAGTTTCAATGGGATAGTGTCAAATTTTTGTCAAAACAAAGCTCTCCAGTTTCTGCTCCCAGTCTGGCCACCGCCAGGCAGTCTCCCGCCTGCAGCACAGTAGAGCCGCCTGGAATCAGTGTTTTTCCCTCCCGCTGTATCAGAACAAGT
>ERZ791682.135-NODE-135-length-62251-cov-3.43598_pt1 | contig 62251 bp, 75 predicted proteins | sample MGYA00509958_ERZ791682 | MGnify/ENA primary metagenome ERZ791682 (study PRJEB30046, sample SAMN00715194) | human gut metagenome | study: EMG produced TPA metagenomics assembly of the A metagenome-wide association study of gut microbiota in type 2...
CAGAAAAAGCGATAGAAAGACTGGCAATGGACGAAAAAGATGCAACGGATGAAATGCAGCCATTGGATTATATTCTGTCGGTGGATATTTTTTCTGAAGGTACGGATATTGTAGAAGTAAATCAGGTAATTATGCTAAGACCGACACAATCACCGATTGTTTTTATCCAGCAATTAGGACGAGGCCTTAGAAAGGCTGAAAATAAGGAATATACGGTTGTGTTAGATTTTATTGGAAATTATAAAAATAACTTTATGATTCCAATCGCACTGTCAGGGGATAGAAGTTACAATAAAGATAATGTTCGCCGATACGTGGTAGAAGGTGCACGGATTATTCCGGGTTCCAGCACAATTCATTTTGATGAGATTTCACAGAAACGTATATTTAGTGCAATCGATAATGCTAATTTTAGTGATATTAAGCTAATCAAGGAAAATTATCAGAACTTAAAAAATAAGCTGGGAAGAATTCCCGCGCTTGTTGATTTTGACCGATATGGGGAAATGGATGTACAACACATTTTTGATAATGCAAACCTGGGGTCGTACTATAAGTTTTTAGAAAAATATGAAAAAGAATACACAATAAGACTGTCCAAAGATGAAGAAAAGATTGTGGAATTTATATCAAAAAAATTGTCAGACGGAAAAAGAATCCATGAACTGGTTTTATTAAAAAATTTATTGGAAAATCCACACGGTTTAATCGGAAAAATGCAGGATACATTGATTCAGTGTTATGACATTACAATGAATAGAAATACGGTAGAGAATGTTATTAATGTAATGACGAATGAATTTCCGGCAGGAACAGGGAAAAAGACATATGAAAATTGTATTTTCATCAAGAAGGAAACTATGGACCATGTCGTTTCATTTTATGACCGTAAAAATGTAGATAGAAACCATTTGGATAGAGTGGAAATGTATGCAAAACGTCTGCTGGGCGACAATACGGAGTATGGTATCAGCGACACATTTGCAAAAATGCTTGAAAATAAAGCATTTAAAGACATTGTGACAGAATTAGTGGAATATGGAATAGGACGTTATTTAGCAGAATATCGGGAACGGTATCAGAATACGAATTTAGTTTTGTATAAAAAATATACATATGAAGATGCGTGCAGGTTGCTCGATTGGGAGCATAATGAAGTTCCGTTAAATATTGGCGGATATAAGTTTGATAAAAAAACGAAGACATTTCCGGTGTTTATTAATTATGATAAATCTGACAATATTAGTGATACAACAAAGTACGAAGACCATTTTACAGGAATGAACCGATTAATAGCAATTTCTAAAAGTGGACGGAGTGTACAGTCGGAAGATGTGCAAAATTTTATTCATGCAAAAGAACGGGGAATTGATGTCGAGCTGTTTATCAGAAAAAATAAAGATGATAAAATTTCCAAAGAATTTTATTATTTAGGACGAATGTGCGCAACCGGAAAAACCAATGAGATTATCATGCCAAATACAAATAAGACGGCAGTGGAGATCGAGTGGCTTTTGGATACACCGGTACGTGAAGATATTTATGAATATATTGTAAATGGCTGATAAAAAGCAAAAAGGAGAAAAAATGAAAACAATAAAAGTAGTGGCGGCGGTAATTTGTGATTCAATAACACAGAAAAAGAAAATATTTGCAACAGCCAGAGGCTATGGAGAATTTAAAGGTTTGTGGGAGTTTCCGGGTGGGAAAATAGAAGCGGGTGAAACACCACAGCAGGCACTTTGCAGGGAAATTATGGAAGAACTGGATACAAAGATTAAGGTATATGATTTAATCGACACAGTAGAATATGATTATCCGGATTTTCATTTAAGTATGGATTGTTTCTGGTGTGAAGTTACCGAGGGTAATCTGACACTAAAAGAAGCAGAGGCGGCAAAGTGGCTTACAAGGGAAACGCTTGACAGCGTAAACTGGCTTCCTGCGGATTTGGCATTGATTGATAAGATTCGCACCCAAATGAAGATTTGATATATTGCGGGTATTCACGAATAATGATAAAATAATACAAACCAACCACAAAAACGAGGACAACAATGAAAGAACAAAGTGAAGAAAATACAAAAAAAGAAATTATTGAAAAGAAAACCATCCGTATATTCAGAGGACATCTGTTTATAAAGCTGGTAATTATATTACTGCTGGTGCTGGCGGTGATTGCCGGCATTGCGGGGCTTAGAAAGGGCAGTGGACAGCCGGCAGAGTCGGAGAGCAAGACAACGCGGATTGGCTTTGAAAATATCGGGCAGATGGTCACGCAGGCGGCTTACTGTACGGAGATGAATGTCACAAAGGATTCGCGTAAGCTGTTTGGAATGACGATTCCGTTTACACAGAGCGAATACATTTACAGCTATGATGTAGAAGTGAGAGCGGGACTGGATTTTAGTCAAATTGAATGGAGCGTTGACGAAGATAACAGCATAATTCAGGTTCGTCTGCCGCAGGTGCAGATTTTAAGCAGTGAAATCAACACGGATACCTTTAAGGTGTATCATGAGGAAGAAAGCATTTTCACACCAATCAAATTGGCGGATAATAACGATGCCTTGAAAACGCTGATTGAAAATGCAAAGCAGGACGCGCAGGTTGCAAACGGTCTGCTTGAAAATGCGGAGAGCAACGCGGAAACGATTCTCAGGGGATTTTTTGCAAATGTCTATGATTTGCAGAAATATAAGATTGAATTTATCAGACAAGAGGCAGAAAAATGACCATTATCACCGGACTGATTTTTGCGCATAAAATTATTGGTCTCAGTATCGGAACGTTGATTGCGGATTTGGGAGTCGGCAGAGTGATTGCGGTATTTCAGCACTTATTTTATGAGAAAATGGAGGCAGTGCGCATTTGAAAGAATTAGAAAACGGAAAGAAAAAACTGCTGATTACAGGAATGATTCTTATTATAATCGCAGTATGTGCGGCAGGCATTTTTGCTTACGGCAGTCATAAAAACAATCAGAAGGCGGCGTCAAAAGTACAGGAAGAAAGTGTACAGCGCGCATCACAGGAACAGTCCCTTGCGGCACAAAAAGAGCAGGAACAGGAAGCCCGGAGTATTGCCGAGGCAGAATTGCAGAAGGCACTTTCCGAGGCACAGAGCCGTGATGAATCCATAGCCGCATCGGAAGCAGAATCAAGGGAACAGGCGCAAAAAGAAGCAGAAGAAGCTTCGATTGCACAGGAAAAAGCCGAGCAGGAAGCCCGTGAAGAACAGGAAAGACAGGCACAGGGCGCAGGACTGGCAGAACGGCTTGCAGGCTATGAAACAGTGAGCCGCCCGGCAGGGTCAACCGGAGATATTATCTGTATTGACCCCGGACATCAAAGCCGCGGCAATAACGGAAAGGAGCCGGAAGGGCCGGGTTCACAGACGATGAAGACTAAAGTGGCAGGGGGGTGGAACGGGCGGTGTGGTATCGGGTGTGCCGGAATATCAGCTGACCCTGACAATCGGCATGATGTTAAAGACCGAACTACAAAACAGAGGATACACCGTAGTGATGACAAGGGAGTCCAACGATGTTGACATTTCCAATAAAGAGCGCGCAGATATTGCAACGGCGGCGGGAGCAGCGGCAACAATCAGGATTCATGCAGACGGTGTGGACAGTGCTTCCGCTTCCGGGGCTTCGGTACTGGTGCCAGGTTCGTCAAATCCGTATATACCGGAACTGGCAGGCAGTTCCAGTCAGTTAGGAAGCTGTATTATCAATTCGTATTGTGCGGCAACCGGAATGAAAAACCGCGGGGTAGTCGGAAGTGACAATATGACAGGTATCAACTGGAGTACCAATCCGGTTGCCCTGCTGGAACTCGGATTTATGACCAATCCGACAGATGATGCGAATATGCAGGACGATACCTATCAGCAGTTAATGGTGCGCGGCATTGCAGATGGTATTGATGCGTATTTTGGAAGATAATGGAGATTAGTGTGAAAAAAACAAACATTCCTCATGTTAGATGAGAAATCGCCTGCGCAAATTTCTCATCGCCGCTTCGCAACAAGTTGCTCAGAAATGGAGAGTATCATGCACAAGGTTCAGGCGAAAGCCATTCTTTCGGCAAAAAACGGAATGAACATTTACCGGGGCTGTCAGCACGGCTGTATTTACTGCGATGCAAGAAGCACCTGCTATCAGATGAATCATGTATTTGAGGATATTGAGGTCAAGGAAAACGCGCCGCAGTTATTAGAAGCAGCATTAAAAAGAAAACGGAAAAAATGTATGATTGGTACCGGGGCAATGAGTGACCCGTATATGCCGCTGGAAATGGAATTAAACCTGACAAGGCAGTGCGCAGAGCTGATTGAACGGTATGGATTCGGGTTGACCGTACTGACAAAGTCCGATAATGTACTGCGGGATTTGGATTTATTCCGCAGAATCAATGCAAAGACAAAGTGTGTCATACAGATGACACTGACGACTATGGACGATGTACTCAGCCGGAAAATAGAACCGGGTGTCTGCACAACCGCGCGGCGGATAGAGGTCTTAAACATTTTAAAAGAGGAAGGCATTCCGACTGTGGTATGGCTGACACCGGTACTGCCGTTTATTAATGACACCGAAGAAAATATTTTCGGCATTTTAGAAGCCTGTCAAAAGGCATCAGTGCGCGGTATTATGACATTTCATTCATTTGGAGTGACGTTAAGGGACGGCGACCGGCAGTATTTTTACAGCCAGCTCGATAAAAAATTTCCGGGGCTTCGCAGACAGTATATTGAAGCGTATGGAAATGCCTATGAACTGCCGATTCCGCGTGACAGGGAGATTTTTCCGGTATTCAGGGGAAAATGTGAAGCGGCGGGCATTGAATGGCGGACGAATCAGATATTTGAGTATCTGAACACCTTTGAAGAAAAGGGCTGCGGGCAGCAGATGACGTTGGCAGATTTTATGTGATAATTATTTTTTGCGATGGCAGGGAAAGTTTTGACATTATTTTTTACAAAAACAGAACAGGCGGGCATATCCGGAAGAATTATACTTCCCGGCATACCCGCCTGATTTTATATTTTTTTATTCTGATTTTTCCGTATCAGCATCTTCTTTATTAACAACCTTAATAATATTCTTTTTCCACATAATCCGTGAAGAAATAATGGCAACCGGGAGCATGAATAAAATCAGGAAGCCGACCATGCCAAACAGGGAAGAACCGGTTGTGATACGTACAACGAGGGCAAGCACCGTAATAATGACAATAACAGGAACAACGCCCATAACACCGTTTTTTACAACCTTTTTACCGGAGCTGGTGCTGGCAAAAAGACCGAGGGTCAGCGAACCAAACAGCGCCGGTATCAGATAGTTGGAAGCTGTTTTTACGGCAGGCAGTTCAAAGACCGGGCTGATCCATGCGCTAAGCAGTGCGGCAAGCGCAAGAATGATAATCGTCATAATCGAACATATCGCAACGGCAACCGAAGAAATGGCTTCGCCTTCAGGGGTATTCGGTTCTTTTTTGGCAAGCTTCATGGCATTGACGGCACATGGCAGCTTCAGGTTCATAATATTTCCTGTGATAAATGTCAGATAAGAAGAAGCGCCGAGAATCGGTGTGTAGCTGATTGCTTCCGAAAATCCGACCGGAATATAAACCATTAAAATACTGATAGTGCTAAGGTTAATGACTTCACCAATGGAAGGCAGACTGTCATAAAAGGTGAGCACAACAAACGGAATGGCAATCATGTACAACAGGGCAATCAGTGTGCCGATGCGTCCCCATTTGTGCGCCCATGCCTGAAAGGAGTCTGTAATTACAATTTTATTTGAACCTTTTTTCTTCATAAGATATCTCCAATCTGCAAAAATGCTATAAAAACAACTTACACCACAATACGGATGAAATCATGCCGCCAATCATGGAAAATGCCATGATAAAATCATTGAGCCATGCAAGCTTCGGGTTCTTAGAAAGAAGCCCCAGCCCTACGGCAATGACAAGACCGGTCAGCATAACAGCCGCCTGAACGGTGTCGCCGATTAATAAAACCGGAATGTAGACGGCAAAAAGACACAGCATGAAACAGCCGCTTAAAACGTACTTCCAGCCGTTTCCATTTTCTTCGGATTTGCTGACACTCATGGAAAGCTTTTTGCCAAGCGGCAGTAAAATGAAAAAACCGCTTAACATGCCGATACTCATAAGAATCATAACAACACCGAACTGCTGTCCGGTTGCACCCGCCAGCATTTCCGCACTGCTTGAAAATCCGATAGCGGAAGCTACGGAGCTTGAAATCAGCGACTCATAGGAAAGTGAGCCGATAACGGAAAGGCGCCACCAGCTCCAGACTGTTCCGAGTACCGAAATCAGTGCAAACAGCCCGACAACGATAGACAGGCTTGGAACAATGGAAAAGACCAGACTGGATTTGATGACATTTTTTAAATCCTCTTTGGAAATGCCCAGTTCCAGACAGTGTGTGTATGCTTTTTTTAAATAGACCAGTGAAAATCCTACAATGTAGAGCAGTCCGATTATAACCATGGCAAGGAGCAGCGGACTGGTAATAATATCTTTCATGGTAGCCATAAAAACCTCTTTTCTGCCGCGGATGCGGCGCATGTAAATCAGAATAAAATTTAGTTCTTGTGTTCTGTAAGCCAGCGCATTGCCGTATAGGCATAAACGGCGCAGCCTTCGGATAATACCGCTTCGTCAAATTTTACTTTCGGGTGGTGCTGCGGATAGCAGTAGCCCTCCTGCGGTGTGCCTGCTGCCAGTGCAAACATAATGGATGGAACTTCCTGGCTTACATAGGCAAAATCTTCGCTTCCGGTGCTTTTCGGTGCTTTGCCTTCACCGGACATCGCATTAAGTGCAGAAGCCGTAAATGCTTTGGAAGGGCCTAAGAGTTCTTTTAAATAGTCTGCGGTGCAGACGGCAAGGTCCGGGTTGTTGTAAAGACATGGACAGCCGCTTCCGTAAGTAACCGTCGCGGTGGCGCGGAAAGCTGTGGCAATGCCGGAAGCAATTTCAGAAACACGCTGTTTGATAAAAGCGCGCGTAGATTCATCATAGGTGCGAATCGTTCCACTCATATGGGCGGTATCGGGAATGACATTGGCGGCATTTCCGGCATTAACCGTTCCGATTGTTAAAATAGCCTCATCGGAAAGTCCGAGTTCTCTTGCGTGGATTTCCTGAAGACCTGTGATAATGTGGGCGGCAACGGTAACCGGGTCAACACCGTTATTCGGCATAGAACCGTGACAGCCTTTTCCCTGAATATCAATATAGAAGTAATCGGCGGCAGGCGCACTGACACCGCCGTCGCAGGAAATAACCGTACCGGCAGGCAGAGGAAGCCCTGCCCCTGCCATTACATGAATCATCATGGCGGCATCGACATCAGGATTTTTTAAGACACCGGATTCGATCATATCGTGGGAGCCTTCAAAAATTTCCTCGGCAGGCTGGAACATGAGTTTGACCGTGCCTTCGATTTCATCTTCATGTGCTTTTAAAAGGCGTGCGGCGCCTAACATCATTGTAGTGTGCATATCATGACCGCAGGCGTGCATTTTGCCGTTGGTGGAGGGAAAAGAAACATCGGCTTCTTCCTTCATCGGCAGGGCATCCATATCACCGCGGATTAAAAAGACCTTACCGTCCTTTTTACCGCCTGCCAGTGCCACAATGCCGGATTTACCGCACATCTGCGGCTCGTAGCCCATGGAAATGAGTTCCTGCTTTACATAATCAACGGTTTCCTGAATATCAAAGCCCGTACCAGGGTGTGTGTGCAGAAATCGTCTTGTCCGGACAAGCTGTTCCTGATAAGAAGCAGCTTCCTGTAAAAGTGCTGTAGTTGTCATAAGGGACCTCCTTTTTCTATAAAAAACTTATTATGAAGCTGGGGTCAAAAATCCCCGGCTATGATGCCTGTGGATTGTTCCACACTGCAATACGGTGTTGTAATATAGTGCCGTAAGTAAAAAAAGGCGAAGATGTCCAAGGGTTTCGTGGCATCTTCGCTACAGAAAATAATATTACCAATCGGGTAATAGTTTGTCAACAAAATAAAAGAAAGTTTTTTATCTGAAAATTTAAAAATGTAAAGCCCGAAAACCCGTTGACGGTTCACCACAAAAAGCGTAAATTGAAAGTGATGAATAATAAAGTAGAGGACCTGTAAAATGTATCTTGCAATATGTGATGATGATTTGCTGTTGTGTGCCAATTTAAGAAGAAAGCTGGCGGCATTTGATACCGGCGGAAACAAACTGCTTGTGGACGAGTATCATTCAGGGGAAGAACTGTTAAAGGGTGCCTGCCGGTGCAATTATGATGCGGTATTTCTGGATTTATATATGGAAGGCATGTCGGGATTTGATACGGCAAAGGCATTAGCCGAAAAAAGAAGTGAAGCCCGGATTATTTTTCTGACATCGAATGAATCGCTCGTATTTGACAGCTTTGAGTACCAGCCGTTTTATTTTTTAAGAAAAGAAAACTATACGGAAGTTCTGCCAAAGGTTATGGCGAGGCTGAAAACGGTTTTAAATCAGAACGGAACCTTTTTACTGGACGGTAAAAATGAAAAGGAATCCATTGCCGTCAGCAGTATCTGTTATGTGGCAAGTGATAAGCATAACGTTGTTATTTATACCACCAAATACAGTTACGAGGTGCGAAAGACCATGACGGAAACTTTAAAACAGCTTGAACCGTATGATTTTGTCAGAATCCACAAGCAGTATCTTGTAAATTTAAAATATGTGAAAAAGGTCAATATGCGGGACGAAACTGTTTTGTTAATGAATGATACGGTTCTGGACATGAGCAGGCGGTGTAAGGATACGGTGCTGGAGCGTTTCACGCAGCATCAGCGCAACATGAACGGAGCGGTATAGATGAATACAACACTGATTAATGAAAATATGTATCAACTGCTGCTGTCGGCAAAGGACAGCGTGGGGATTCTGCTGTTCCAGATGATTATGCTTGAAATGGCACTGCTGTTTATCCGTACAATCAGAAATGATATACAGCGGCGGCGCACGGGAAATGAAAACGGTTATAAAAAGGACACGTTTTTGGGAAACCGCGGTAACTATATGGTATGTGTGGCGGCGGCATTTTTGGTGCTGACGGCGGCAAATCAGTTGATTGTTGCAAAGGGACTTGCCATATACATGCTGGTGCTTTCAGAGGGCGTTGTACTGGGCGCGCTTACAGGGGTATTGACCGGCGGGAATATCAAAAAAGCGATGGTTACGACCGGTGTTTTGACTGTGGCGGCAGGAATTGCCTGCTTCTTTGGAGAACGGTTTTACAATGGAGCGGAGGACAGTGTGATGTTATCCGCCGCATTTATTGCATTTTTGGAATTTGTGCTGGCAGATGCACTTGTTAAAAGAGAGCTGTATCAGCTTCACCCAAAAGAACTGGGACTGCTGGCACTTACGATTCTGATATGCGCGGCAGTATCGGCACAGATGCTGTCGGACAGGGTGCCAGACCGTGGCATGGGAACAATCGTAGTAGCAGGTATTTTATTAAATGAAAGCTTTCTGATTGTCTTATTGTGCCGTATCAAGTCCATGCAGAAAAATGAGCAGGCGGCAGAAAAAGCATTGCAGGAGAGCGCTTACCAGAAACAGTATATGGACAGCGTGGCAGTGCTTGATGAGCATGTCCGCAAAATGCGCCACGATTTAAAAAATCACGTCAACACCCTGAATATGCTTCTTTCCGATGAGGAACACGGTCAGGAGCGGGCAAAGCAGTATCTTTTGGAATATGTCCGTCAGACTGCGGCATTACAGGAATTTGTAAAGACGAAAAACAGCGTGGCGGATGCGGTGTTAAATGCGAAGCTGATGTACTGTAAAGAGCAGGATATTCCGGCGGTGATTTCGGTGGATAAGAATATCCGTGGATTAACCCAGACGGAATTATGCTGTGTACTCGGAAATCTTTTAGACAATGCGATTGAAGCCGAGTTAAAGCTTTCCAAGGCACAGAGAAAGATTGAAATAAAGATTGTCATGATAGAAGAAGTATTGGACATTTTGATAAGAAACTGCATTGCAGAGCCGGTTTTACAGGATGTACAGAAAGTAAAAAATATTGGTACAACCAAGCAGGATGCAGAAAATCACGGCTTTGGCTTGAAAAATGTCCGGGAAATTGTAAAAAAATACGACGGATTTATGGATATGTATGAAGACAGTGGCTGTTTCTGCGTGCATATCCGAATATAAAACCGTTCGTGCCATAAAAGTGACCGCTTGTGCCGCCCCCTCTTGTTAGAAGATAACAGGAGGGGGTATATTTGTTTTAAGGAAATGCCAGAGCGTGTCAGTAATTTCAGAGAATCCGGTATCGGTAATTTCAATTTTGCAGGCGGGCATAAAAAAATAAAGGAGAAGGTTATGAAAAGAAAAAAGTGGGAAATGCCGGGGGTTAAGGCAGGGAGCAGGAGAGCCGCTGCAGTCACACTTACGGTACTGCTGGCGGCAGTCTGCGGCGGCTGTGGGAATCAGTATTCGGTGGAAGATGCCGTAAGCCGCGATGAAAAATTTACGCTGGTGGGAGATGCAGGCGAGGCACAGACAAAGGATTTAAGTCAGGTGACAACCACAGCTTTGATAGGACATGAAGAACCGACGGTATATCAGTTTAACGGCAAAAAGGTAAACGTAACAGAGGTTGGAATGGGTGAAACAAAGCTGTATGGCGGCTTTGAAATTACCGTGCTGAATGCGTGGAAGCTCGGTAACACCCTGACCCGGTTAGATGAAATTGAAAACGGCGATGCCACCTTTAAAAACTGGCTGGTTATAAGCCGCGAGTTAAATGAAGACGGCTCATCGTCCAAGAACAATCACCAGTATGTTGCGGTCAAGGTCCGTATGAAAAATGTATCCGGTGGGAATAACAAAAAGCTGGAAATGAGCGGGACACTGGTGAATAAAGATGGTGAGAATTTATTCCAGCGGATTTCGTTTGCGGAAATAATAGGATTTGATAAATGTCCGTATTTAAAACGTCCCGAAGAATTGCATAAGGACGCATACTTTTATAACTTTGCACAGGATGAGGAAATAGAAACCGTAATGGTATACCAGCTGATAAATACACCGGGTGTTTTAAGAGATGTCTATATGTATTCGGGCATTGGCGGAATCGGCGGTACAGACGGTGTCAACTCGATTGCAGACGGCAGTTATATGTTCCGGCTGGATATCGGGGAAGGGAATTAGAAAGCAAAAAGGAGAAACATTGTGAGAGAGCAGTTTCATACAGAATGGGAAAGAGCCGTAAAAAATAAAATGATGTGGATTGCGGTTTTTATAGGTTGTCTGCTTGCCATAGCACAGACGGTATTTGAAGTTTATCCGTATGCCAGAAATCCGTTGATGTTTTACAGAGGCAGTGACGGACAACCGGCAAGCCTTTTTATGTACTGGTTCGGATTAAATTCGGGCAGTCCGTATAAAGTGACTTTTTTAACGATTTTTCCGGTGCTGGCGATGATGCCGCATGCACTGTCGTATCATCTGGACCGGAAGGGCGGTTATATTAAAAATGTGTATACCAGAACGAAAAAAATCAATTATCTGACGGCAAAGTATCTGGCTGTTTTTTTAAGCGGCGGTCTGACGGTGCTGTTTCCGTATCTTGTCAGCCTGCCGGTTACCGCCTGTATGCTTCCGGCATTGACACCAATCCGGAATGGACAGTATCCGGAATGGACAGTATCTTTCGGCAACAGAGCTGTTTTCATCGATATTTTATACCAAACCGTTTGCCTACATCGCCATTTATATGGTGATTACATTTTTTTACGGCGGAATTTTTGCGACAACGGCTCTGGCGGCGGCAAGCATTGTAGATAATATATTTCTGCTGGGAATGGTTCCTTTTTTAATATGGTATGGTTTTACAACGGCATCAAATTTTGTGGGAAGAAAGTCGGGAATTACGGTGGATCTCATCTGGCTGCTGGATATGAGCCACGGCGCGATACTGCATAAGGAAACCGTTTTTGTGACCGGAGCGGTTGTCGGCGTGATTACGGCGATTATATATTTTGTAAACGGGGTGAAACAAGATGCATTATAAAAGGAAACAAATTTCAAAAAAGAAAATGATGATCAGAAGCGTGGCAGTGCTTGCGTGTCTTATAACAGCGGCGGTTATGGGATATTTTATCCGGGATATTAACAGGCGTTTTCCAAACCCTTCGGTCTGTGAGCAGTATACAAAGGATTCACCCGCAATGCTTGACGGTCTGGAGATTACACCGCTTTCGACACACATTTATTCTTATGATGAATATCGTGAGCGGTATCCCGATTCGCTCGATGCGGGAGAACATGCTAAGGACTGGAAGGTGATTGTGTATAAGCTGGCATTTCGCAATACGACAGAGAAGGAACTGCGTTTTGAGGCGGATTCATTTTTAGCCGTTGCACAAAACAGCGGATTTCACAACGGTGTGTCACAGGAGAACCGAAAGAAAAATCAGACGATACAGCCCGGAGAGGTGCAGGAGATTGAATTGTCGTGTACTGTAACGGAGATTCTTATCGGGGAAAAGTGGTTTCAAAAATTAGAGGAGGAGACGTACACGCTGGTTTACTGGTGGTATCCGGTACAAAAAGAACTGGTGTTTACCAATGAATAAAAAAGCTTTACAGGGGAATTCAGGGGAATTGTGTCAGCGGAGCGTGTCTAAAAAAATGGGGAAAGGGGAGAAGAAATTTTGAAAAAATTTGTCAACGGCTGGCTGGATACCGGACTTTTGTGGTTTTCGGCAGTGCTTATTCCGGTCTGGCTTATGGTTATTTTTAAAACGGCGATGTCGGAGCCGGACGTGGTGTACTGCATGAGTGATATATATAGCTATGCACATGAAAAGGGGTTAATTATTTTTTTATTGTTGTCCCAGCTTTTTATTATCAACCATATTAAATATGAAATGCGTGCGGCGGTGCTGGTGCGAAAAAAAAGCATGAAAAGCTTTTGGCTTTCGCTGTATAAAAAGATTTTTTTACAGGCGGGACTGTTTGTACTGTATGTGTTTGTACTGGTAACGGCATACGGCGTGACACATTTCCAGTGGAAATGCAACTGGCGGGAGCTAAACAGCAATGCGTATGCACAAATGCAGCGTCCGGTGGAATTTGAAGTGGCGGCGTGGCAGACGGCAGGCATTTTTCTTTTTGTAAATTGTGCTGTTTGCGGAAATTACCGTTATGGCAATGATGATTGTCCTGCTTTGGTGGAAGCTGTCCCAGCCGGTCTACGGTTATGCGGTAATGATGGTGCTGTTTACACTGGAAAAGCGGATGACACCGGCACCGGTCAATATCTTTTTCCTGCGCATGTGTTTTCCTTGCACAAGGCTCTATTATCAGGGAATTCGTGCGGGCGATGAGATACTTTTTCCGCTGTGCTGTGTGGCGGCGGCATTTGTACTGGGACTGTTTTTGATGCGAAGAAAAAATATGTTAAAGAAAGAGGCAGATTAATGAAACAGCAGATTAGGGCGGAATTAAAGCAGGGAATTGTCAGGCGGTGGTATCAGTACATTTTGCCGTTTGCGCTGGGAGCGGTCAGCACGGCAGCATTTTTAAGCCGGTATGCGCTGTTGGAAGCATGGACAGGAGAGCTGCGTGCAGCATCATTTGGGGACTGCTTCGCTTACATTTTCCGCGGTATGCAGGAGTATATTCCGAATCAGCACCAGCCGTTTGAAGTGCCGGTATTATTTTTACTGATAAATATTCTGCTTGCGGTGCTGATTGGCGGTTATGCGGCCGGAGAGCTGCACGGAACGGGGCTGAATAAGCTGGTGCGCTGTCGAAGAAGGTCCGATTGGTGGATTTGCAAATGTATCTGGAATGTGATAAGTGTCCTTGGATATTATGCGGCATTGATTGCGGGAGCGGTTACGGCGGCGTTTATTGCTTCGGCAAAACCGGGCGGGGCGGCATTTCGAACTGCTTTTTTGTGAAAATCCTGACAAACTAAATGAAAAAATGCTCTGCTGTATGGTATTTGTGCTTCCGGTGCTGACTTCCATGGCGGTATCGCTTTTTCAGATGACAATCGAATTTATCCTACAGCCGTGGGTCAGTTTCATGGTGCTTATGACAAACTGCGTATTTTCCGCATTTTTTATGAAAGGGTGCTGGCTGGGGAATTATATGATGCTCTACCGTATGAAACCGGTCAATGCAAACGGTGTGGACTGGCAGACCGGCATTTTGATAAATCTTTTAGTCATAGTCGCAAGCATAACGGCGGGGGTATTTCTTTTTGGCAGATATGACGTACTAAACAAAAACAGCATGAATAAGTAATGACGGTGAATTTTAACCGGGCAAAGGAGTGGGAGAAAAATGAATACAATCGAAATCAAAAATCTGAATAAAAAAATTAAAGGGGCAGAGGTTTTAAAAGATATTAATTTACATCTGGAGGGCGGAAAGGTTTATGGATTAAAGGGAAAGAACGGTTCGGGAAAGACAATGCTTATGCGTGCCGTCTGTGGACTGATTCTGCCGACCGGCGGAAGCATTACCATTAACGGGGAACAGCTTGGAAAGCAGATTTCATTCCCGAGAAGTGTCGGGATTCTGATTGAAAATCCTTCGTTTATTCCGGGGTATACGGGACTTAAAAATCTTTCGGTGCTTGCCGCCATCCAGAAGCGTGTCGGGGAAGATGAAATCAGGGAAACGCTTGAAAAGATTGGCTTAGACCCGGACGATAAGCGCACCTACAGAAAATATTCGCTCGGCATGAAACAGCGGCTCGGCATTGCTGCCGCCGTCATGGAAAATCCGGACATCGTCATCTTGGATGAGCCGATCGTAATGCCTTAGATGAAAGTGGTGCCAAACAGGTGCGCACGATTCTAAAGGAACAGAAAGAGCGCGGCGCCGTCTGTATCATTGCCTGTCACGATTCCGAGGAATTAAACTTCTTATCCGATGAAATCATCGAAATCGCCGAAGGACGAATTGTGCCGCAGGCGTCACAAAGCTGCCATTAGCGTAGCAGTCTGATTATAGCTTCATAAATCCCGACATCATGCATGCGCCTTTTGCGCCTGCTTCTAAAACACCCGGAAGTCTGTCCGGTGTCATGCCGCCAATGGCATACACGGGCAGACAGGTGTTGTCACAGACTTCTTTTAAAAAGGCAAGTCCGCGTCCGGCAAGTCCTGCCTTACATTCCGTTTCATAAATATTTCCTGCAAATACATAGTCTGCATCAAGCTTTTCAGCAAGGCAGACATCATCTACAGAGTGTACCGAAGTGCCAATCTGTGCAAAATCCGATAAAAGTCCCGCTTTGCGGTATGTTTTAAGCTGTGACAGCGACAGCTGGATATACGGGTGATTTAACCGGTGTGCCGATTCAAGAAAGGAATGTAAAATCAGTTTCTTATTATAATGCGTACAAAGTGTGATACAGTCTTTGGCAAGTGCTTCATAAACTGTTTCTTCTAAATCCTTTTCCCGCAGTACAATGGCGGATACATTTGTTGCCGCGATTATTTCCACCTGCGCTAAAAAGCGGTGATAGGATACACTGCCCGGAATGAAATCCAGGGTGTCGGAATCCGGCGGTAGCAGATGGTGGTTGGTAATGGCGATAAAAGCACTGTAATCAGTCATGGACAGCTCCTTTCGAAAGCGGTTTTTGGGTTCTTTAAAAATACTACGTTGCGTAAAGCTATGGAATATGATACCATAGCAATAATGAGTTCTCAAGTTTGTACGTGAAAAATCGGTTAGAAAGTACAGGATGACAGAAGCCCTGTAACTGCATAGAATGAAAGTGCGGTATAAAATCCGGTATAGAGGGGAGGGAATCTGTCAGGAAAAAGCCGCATTTTCGTCGGATGGTATTTTGAGAATCAAATAAATAACAGCGAAAATGTCTTTAGCGGCAGAATCGCACAGAAATGGAGCAGATATGGAATATACAATATTTCAGTACATTTATTTTTTCTTCCTATATTCATTTATCGGATGGGTATTTGAAGAAGTGCTGGCGGCATTTAAGTACGGCAGATTTGTCAACCGCGGGTTTGTCAACGGACCGCTCTGCATGAAATACGGCTTTTGCATGATTGTGATTTTAACCGATGTCAGTGATTTGATGGATAATCCTTTTTTACAGTTTGTCATGTGTTTTGTGATTATCACGGTCATTCAGTATGTGGCGGCGGCACTTGTACGCAAAATCACAGGACACCGCCTTTGGGACTATTCGGGACATAAGTGGAATTTAAACGGCTATGTAAGTGTCCAGACATCACTGTTCTGGTCGGTGACTGCCATGCTTTGTATCTGGCTGGTGCATCCGTTTTTATACATTTTATATGAACTGCTTCCGTTGCGGGTGCTGAAGGTGCTTGAAGTGGTACTGCTGGTTTTGTTTGCAGTGGACGTTTTAGTGACGGCGGCGACCATGCTCAAGTGGAAAATACAGGGCAATGTTTATGATACGGTGGCGGCAGGACTTGAAAAGACCAAACAGAGTATCGGGGAAAAACTCATTTTCATGATTCAGAAAAGAATGTACCGCGCTTTTCCGGAAATGGAACATCAGGAAAAGTCCGAAGCAGACGGTTTTGGAAAGCCGGTAAACAGAGTGTTTGCAAAGGGCTTGTGCTTTGATAAGCTGTTTTGGATATTCTTTATCAGTGCGCTGGTTGGGGACTGGATTGAAACGGTGTTTGTGTGGGCAACTTCCGGGGTGCTTATGAGCCGAAGCAGTCTTTTATACGGAACATTCAGCATTGTGTGGGGACTTGGCGGCGCGATTGCGACAGGTCTTTTATATTCCCTGCAGAAAAGAAATGACCGTTATATTTTTATCGCAGGATTTTTCATGGGTGGTGTGTATGAATACAGCTGCAGCGTGTTTACGGAAGTGGTGTTTGGAACCTCGTTCTGGGATTACAGCCATATGCCGTTTAATATCAACGGGCGGATTAATCTGCTGTTCTGCTTTTTCTGGGGTGTGCTTGCCATTGTGTGGTTAAAGCTTTTGTACCCGGCAGTCAGCAGGGTGATTGAAAAGATTCCGCCGGTAGCGGGAAAAGTACTTACGTATATTTTAGTATTTGCAATGGCGCTGGATATGCTGATTTCGTCCGTGGCATTAATGCGCTATGTAGACAGAAAGCAGCAGGCCGGCGCGGATACGGCAGTGGAGCAGTTTTTGGACCACACCTATCCGGACAGTTTTATTGAGTGGGTATATCCGAATATGAAAATAACGGATTAAAGAAATGGAGGAAGTGTATGTTAGAAGTAAAGGGGCTGAAAAAGACATTTAAAATGTCGAAAAAGCAGCAGAAAATCGAAAAGACAAAAGAAAAAATCAAAGTGGCGGTAGCAGATGTTTCATTTGATGCGCGTCCGGGAGAAATCCTTGGAATCCTTGGCGCAAACGGCGCCGGAAAAACCACAACGCTCAGAATTTTAGCATCAGTTATTAAGGCTGATGAAGGTCAGGTGTGTTTAGACGGTGCGGACATTACAGGCAATCTTATGGATTACCGCAGACATATCGGATTTTTAACGAGTGAATTAAAGCTTGAGGATTACTTTACACCGAATTATCTGTTTGACTACTTTTCAAAGCTGTACGGTGTCGGGGAAGAACAGGCAGCACAGCGTAAAAAAGAGCTGTTTGAAAAATTCGGTATTGATAAATTTGCAGAGGTTAAGGTTGCCGATATGTCAACCGGTATGAAACAGAAGATTTCACTGGTCATTTCCATTGTACATAACCCGGATATTATTATCTTTGATGAACCGACCAACGGACTCGATGTTATTACGGAACGGATTGTGGTGAACTTCTTAAAGGAGCTGCGCGAACAGGGCAAATGCATTATTATTTCCAGCCACATTTTCAGCCTGATTGAAAAAATTTGTGACCGTGTGGTCATTATTATCCGTGGCAAATCCGTGTGCTGTGATACGCTGGAAAATGTTATGGCGGGACAGCCGTTAAGAAGACCGGTTCTTTGAACTGTATGAAAATATGGAGGGTAAGGCAGATGAATAATATTTTTACAATCATGAAAAAGGAACTGTTCCGGTATCTTTCGGATAGGCGTATGCTTCTGACAACGATTCTCCTGCCGGGACTGATGATTTATATTGTGTATTCGATTATGGGGCAGGCGATGTCGAGCCAGTTTGAGGTCAAAGATGATTATAAGACATCGGTATTTATGCTGGATACGCCGCAGAGCTTAAAGCCGGTATTTGACAGCTTGAATCTGGATTACCGGGATGCGGATAAATCTATGGACGAGATGAAAATGCAGGTGGAAAATCAGGACTGTGATTTGATTGTCGTATTTCCGAAGAATTTTGAACAGGCAGTGGCAGCTTACGACAGCATGACGGCACAGACACCGGCACCGCAGGTTGAAATTTATTATAATTCCTCAAAGACCGAATCGGCAAGCGGTTACAGCATGATCACAGAGGTTTTAAACCAGTACGAAAGCAGCATGATTAACAAGTTTGATATTAACGCAAATGCAGACGGCGGGTATGACCTGGCATCGGATAAGGATATTACGGGAAAAATCTTCTCCATGCTGTTCCCAATGCTTCTGATGACGTTTATTTTCAGTGCATGTACGTCCCTCGCACCAGAGTCGATTTCAGGGGAAAAGGAGCGCGGCACGCTTACCACATTGCTTGTAACACCGGTACGCCGCTCTGAAATTGCGATTGGAAAGATTCTCGCCCTTAGTATTCTTGCACTGCTGAGCGGTCTGTCAAGCTTTACAGGAACGGCGCTGTCACTGCCAAAGCTTATGGCAATGAACGGCGATGATGTAGGAGTGAATGTTAATGTCTATCATGTACAGGACTATGCACTGCTGTTAATGATTGTGCTGTGTTCGGTACTGCTGATTATTTCATTGATTTCCGTCGTATCTGCATATGCAAAAAATGTGAAAGAAGCGGGGACATATGTATCGCCGTTAATGATAATTATAATGATTGTGTCAATCAGTACGATGTTTGGAAACGGAACGCCGCAGGAAAATTACTGGTATCTGATTCCGATTTACAACAGCGTGCAGTGCATGAGCAGTGTCTTTTTATTCTCGGTCAATGCCGTGCATGTAATGATTACCTTTGTATCCAATCTGGTTTATGCGGGAATTTTCGTATGGGTACTGACAAGAATGTTTAATAGCGAAAAGATTATGTTTTCTAAGTAAAAATAAAATGCAGGAAAACGCAAGGAGGTTGTAAAGCTTTGCGTTTTCCTGCATTTTTTATAATTTTTTATAATTTTAGCTGTTCCGGCTTAAAGTGGGCGGGACCAGCGGCCGGAAGCGCCACACGGAAGCACCAGTCCGTTAGAGGATACCGGAAGTCGCCGACCTCCTGTGAATCAACCTGTCCGTCAAATGCCTTTAATTCCGTAGAAAGCATATAGGAAAGCACAGCAGGCTGTAAGCCGGTGGTGTAAGAGTTAATCAGGAAAAACAGCGGGTCATCGGATAACAGCTGTGCGCACAGTTGAATCAGCGGATAAACGGATTCTTCAATTTTCCAGATTTCACCCTTCGGACCTCTGCCGTAGGATGGCGGGTCCATGATAATACCGTCGTAGTGGTTGCCGCGGCGGGGTTCACGCTGGGGTTTTCACGCTGGACAAATTTAACGCAGTCATCGACAATCCAGCGGATTGGCTTGTCAATCAGTCCGGAGGATGTCGCATTTTCCTTTGCCCATGCAACAATGCCTTTGGAAGCGTCAACATGGGTGACATGTGCACCGGCAGCAGCTGCGGCAAGGGTTGCACCGCCGGTATAGGCAAAGAGATTTAATACCTTTACCGGCTTATCCGGATTTTTCTTTACCTTTTCGGAAATCAGATGTCCAAACCAGTCCCAGTTGGTTGCCTGTTCCGGGAAAATACCGGTGTGCTTAAAGCTGAACGGCTTTAAATTAAACGTCAGCGGCTGTTTAAAGGACGGACTTTCATACTGAATCTGCCACTGCTGCGGCAGGTCAAAGAACTCCCATTCACCGCCGCCCTTGCTGCTGCGGTGGTAGTGTCCGTTCATTTTACGCCAGCCTTTTTCTTTTTTTGGTGTGTTCCAGATAACCTGCGGGTCGGGTCTTACAAGCAGGTAAGCTCCCCAGCGTTCCAGCTTTTCGCCTTCGGAAGTATCAATGACTTCGTAATCTTTCCAGTTATTTGCAATAAACATATATAAAACCTTTCTTTCCTGATGTATATGGGCTGAAGTCCGGCAAGCATTTATGCAGACCCGGACGGATTTTTGCCGTCTGCCATAGACATCATAAATAATCGCTTATGAATGTTTATTTATCATATCATAAAGGTTTGATGGTGACAATCCCACGATATGTGAATATGGGGCAGAATTTTGGGAGTGCGTAGTGCAAATCCATGCGGAAAAGTTGCAAAATAACGGGGTAATCAGTATAATAACATCATATTTGCAGAAAAAATGACAAAAGGGAATAAAAGTACACCCCGGAACGGAGGGAAAATGTTTCAGAATTACAAAACGAAAACCTTGAAAAAAGATATTTTATCAGGAATTATTGTAGCCCTGGTATCAATTCCGATTTCAATGGGATATGCGCAGGTTGCCGGACTGCCGGTTGTATATGGCTTATACGGCTCACTGCTCCCGATTCTTGTATTCAGTCTGATTACTTCATCGCCGCAGTTTGTATTTGGTGTCGATGCAACACCGGCGGCACTGGTCGGTGCGACACTGGCTTCACTTGGCATTGTAACAGGCTCAGAAGAAGCAATCAGGCTGGTGCCGGTCATTACGCTGGTGACTGCCGGGTGGCTTCTGCTGTTTTACATCGTGCGCGCAGGCAAGCTGGTGAGTTACATCTCAACGCCGGTTATGGGCGGATTTATTTCCGGTATCGGCTGTACGATTATTTTAATGCAGGTGGCAAAGCTGTTTGGCGGTTTTGCAGGCACGGGAGAACTTTTTGTCCTGATTGCCCATATCTTAAACCAGCTGCAATATTTTAACCTGTTATCGGCGGTGCTTGGCATTGGTACGATTGTGATTATTTTAACAGCGAAAAAATATGTCCCGAAGTTTCCAATGTCGGTGGTATTAATGGCAGTGGGAGCTGCACTGACTGCCGTTTTCCATATTGACCGGTATGGGGTGAAGCTTCTGCCGCAGGTATCGGCGGGACTTCCAAAACTGGCATTTCCCGATGTCAGTGTGCTGGGTGAAAATACAGGGGATATTCTTTTGCTGTCTTTTACCGTGGCACTTGTTATTGTGGCACAGACATTACTTGCCAGCAGTAATTATGCGTTAAAATACAATTATAAAATCAACAACAATCGCGAGGTGCTTGCCTATGCGGCGGGCAATTTCGCCGGAGCGCTGGTGGGATGCTGCCCGATTAACGGCAGTGTGTCAAGAACCGGCATCGGCGACCAGTTTGGCGCACGCTCGCAGGTGATGTCTTTATCGGCAGCATTTACAATGGTACTGGTACTGCTGTTTGGCACAGGGCTGTTACAGTATCTTCCGGTTCCGGTGCTGACCGGTATTGTTATCTGTGCGCTGATTGGCATTCTGGAATTCGGACTTGCAAAGAAGCTTTGGAAGACGAATAAGCAGGAATTCTTAATATTTATGGCAGCGTTTTTTGGTGTTCTGATTTTTGGAACGATTTACGGTGTTATTATTGGCGTGATTTTATCGTTTATTGCAGTAATTATCCGCGCAGTAGTGCCACCGAAAGGATTTCTTGGCATGATTCCGGGACAGGAGGGCTTTTATGCATTGAAAAGAAACCGCAATGCCCACCCGGTACAGCATACGGTAATTTACCGTTTTTCGGGCAATCTGTTTTTTGCCAATATTGACACATTCCAAAATGATATTGAAAATGCGATAAAAGAAGATACCAAACAGGTGATTGTCGATGCGAGCGGAATCGGAAGCATTGATATCACAGCCGCAGACCGCCTTGTTATTTTAAACAGAAATCTGCGTGCGAAGGGAATCCGCTTTTATCTGACAGAGCATGTAGGTGCGGTCAACGACCAGTTAAGGGCTTTTGGAGCGGGGAGTCTGGTAGAGGAAGGCGTTGCAAGAAGAACCATTTCACTGGCACTGCGTGATGCGGGTGTGGATAAGCCGTATCCGCTGGAAAATGAAAACGGACTGAATATGAAATATGCCTTTGTGGAGGCGCAGGAGCGGCTCCCCCGCGGTGTAAGGGGGTCCGCGGAATTTGAATGGGCATTTGGGAATGATGCACAAGAAAAAATGGAACAGATTGCGATAGAGGTTGCCCGGCAGATTACAACTGCGAATGAACATAGTGCAGAGGCACTTAAAAAAGCAGAAAATCATGTATCATGGGGTCGTATCGGCTTGTATGACGAAGAAGAGCTGCTTGACCGCCTGGAAATGCATTTGTCTGAAATGGCACAGAACAACCCTGAAAATGAAAGTGAGATTGAAGAGCAGATTGAACAGCGAAGAAGCATTGTTGAATTAAAATTACAGCATATCAATCCTGAAGCACTCCGTATGCTCAAGCAGCACCGCCACGAACTGGCAATGCAGTTTAAAGAACGCAATCCGAAAGCCTACGCGCATATGCTGGAACGCAGAAAAGAGCATATCCGCAGGCTGACCAAGACCAATCCCGCACTGGCGGCAAAGCTGCGGGAATTATACGGTGAGAATGGAGAAGAATCATGAATATATTGAATGTAGAAAAAGTAAGCAAAACCTATGGGGAAAAACAATTGTTTGACGAGGTGACACTTGGTGTCAACAAAGGCGACAAAATCGGTGTTATCGGTGTCAACGGCACAGGGAAATCTACATTTTTAAAAATTATTGCGGGACTGGAGGAAGCCGATGCCGGACAGGTTGTAAAGGGCAAGGGTGTAACGGTCGCTTATCTGGAGCAGAAGGCGCAGTTTCCGGAAAAGGATACGATTCTTGGCTACGTCCTGCGTGGCAAACAGCACAGCAGTGAGGCAGAAGCGAAGACAATTCTTACAAAGCTTGGCATTACGGAATTTGATAAAGATATTCATACGCTTTCCGGCGGGCAGAAAAAAAGAGTTGCGCTGGCAAAGACACTTGTAGAACCGGCGGAGGTACTGATATTAGACGAGCCGACCAACCATTTGGATAATGAAATGGTCATCTGGCTGGAAGATTATATCCGCCAGTTTAAGGGCGAGCTGCTGATGGTAACGCATGACCGTTATTTTCTTGACAATGTTACCAACCGGATTGTGGAACTTGACCGCACGCATTTATACAGCTACGATACGAATTATTCGGGTTTTCTGGAGTTAAAGACCCAGCGTGAGCAGATGGAAATGGCGACCGAAGAAAAGCGGCAGAATATTCTGCGTCGTGAGCTGGAATGGATCCGCAGGGGCTGTCAGGCGCGTTCCACCAAACAGCAGGCAAGAATTGACCGTTATGAGGATATGAAGGAAGCGTCCAGACAGGCACGTGCCAGCTTTGAAAAACAGGCAATGGAGATGAACTCGGTCACATCGCGCCTCGGCAAAAAGACGATTGAACTGGAAAATATCACAAAAGCCTATGACGGCATTACGTATATCCGTGATTTTTCATACATATTTTTAAGAGATGACCGTATCGGTATCATAGGTAGAAACGGCTGTGGAAAATCGACACTGATGAAGATTATCACAGGACAGATTCAGCCGGACTCCGGCACGGTTTCAATCGGTGAAACGGTAAAAATCGGATATTTCATGCAGGAGAATGAACCGCTGGACGAAAAAATGACGGTGCTTGAATATGTAAGAAGCATCGGCGAATATGTGACAACGGCAACCGGCAAGGCGACAGCGTCCCAGATGTGCGAGCGTTTTTTATTTACGCCGAAAATGCAGTGGACACCGATAGAAAAGTTATCCGGTGGTGAAAAGAGAAGACTCTATCTGCTCAGTGTCTTAATGAGTGCGCCGAATGTACTGATATTAGATGAACCGACCAACGATCTGGATATTGAAACGCTGGAAATACTCGAAGACTACTTAGACGGCTTTGCAGGCATTGTCATTACCGTATCGCATGACCGTTATTTTCTGGACAGAATTGTGGATCGTATTTTCGCATTTGAGGAAAATGGTATCCTGCACCAGTACGAAGGCGGATTTAGCGACTATTACGAAAAGTCCGGAGGTATGCAGACAAAACAGGCTAAGATTGCGGAAAAGCCGAAGGGTAAAAAAGAATACAATAAGGACCGCGAGAAAAAACTCCGCTTTTCTTATAAGGAACAAAAAGAATACGAAGTGATCGATGAAGAAATCGCCGCGCTGGAACAAAAAATTGCTAAGCTGGATAGCGAAATAGAAATGGCTGCAACACAGTACAGCCGTTTAACGGAGCTGACACAGGAAAAGAGTAAACTGGAAGAACAGCTGGAGTTTAAGATGAACCGCTGGGTGGAATTAAATGAACTGGCGGAGCTGATTGAACAGCAGAAACAAAAATAAAATGATGCAGTAAAATACCATCAGACAAATTTTGACAAAAATACCTCCATATGATAGACTCAAATATGTATAATTTATAAAAAAATTATAACGAAAAAATAAACTACGGAGGGAAAGAAATGTTTTGTAAATTTTGTGGGAAAGAGCTTCAGGACGGAGAAGTATGTGGATGCGCAGGCAGCCAGCAGGCAGCCGCAGCACAGGCAGCAACGGATCAGATGAGCGGTCAGGTTAATGCCGGTCAGGCAGATGCAGCGGGTGCACAGGGGACGCAGTTTAATACGGCACAGATGCAGCAGAAGGCAAACGAGTATATGCAGCAGGGTATGGAAGCGGCAGGAAATGCATGGAAGAACCTGCTTGGCATCTTTAAGTCACCGGCACAGGAAGGTCGTGCTTATGTGGCAGAGTCTGATATGACAGTGTCACTGATTCTGATTGTGTTACAGGCAGTCATTGCCGGCTTGTTCGGATTAATCTGCACCACCAGAATCAATGCAGCTTTTTCAGGGATTACTTCATATTTTTCATCGAATAAGTATCAGGTATCCAATGCAAAGGGATTTTTTGTTACATTGATTTTTTCAGTTGTTTTATCAGCAGTGTTTGCGTTGATTTTCTTTGCAGCAGGCAAGATTGTAAAGGCAGATATTGATTACAAAAAGGCGCTTGCAATTACAAGTGTAAGAAGTGCTGCAGTGATTCCATTTATGCTTGCAGGCTGTGTTCTGTTATTTGTTAATCCGGGCATCGCATTTGCAGTATTCTATCTTGGCAATATTTTGGCAATCTGCTTTGTATATGCTGCAATGACAGGAATCTGTGAAGAAAATAAGCTTTCTTATATGATTGCAGTAAGCGTAATCGTATTTGCGGTTGTGGCAGTCGTTATCATGAGCAAAGCTGTGGGACTGTATGTACCGTCAGGTATTAAAAGCTTATCAAGCCTGAGCAGCCTGATGAGTATGTTTTACTAATCCGGAAAGAAATATAAAACGGATTTCTTCTATATATAATAGGTAGAAATTTGAAAAAATGACAACAGGGTGATTGTTCTTAAAAAAGAACAATTATCCTGTTGATTTTATTAGTATAGTCGTGTATACTAGCAATTGCTGTGACATTGATAGCTGTGAAGCGTGAGGTTGCTGCGATACAATCGCAGGTTTTCCGTGGAGCGAATGTCAAATAATTCTGGCGACAAGTCACTGTACAATATCATCTGTAAATGAATAAGATGACCCGTAGGTTCACAATGTCCTAAGAGATACTGTGATACGCGTGGGAGTGTGTACAGTCACCGCTTGTCGTACTTAAATCTAGAAAGTGCGAAGGAGGCGACTTTTTTTATGGCAAATCAGGTAATTAGAATTACACTGAAGGCTTATGATCATCAGTTAATCGATCAGTCAGCAAAGAAAATCATTGAAACTGCTAAGAAAACAGGAGCACAGGTAAGTGGTCCGGTACCTCTTCCAACAAAGAAGGAAGTTGTTACAATTCTTAGAGCTGTTCACAAGTACAAGGATTCAAGAGAACAGTTCGAGCAGAGAACACACAAGAGACTGATTGATGTATTATCTCCATCTCAGAAGACTGTAGATGCTTTATCTAAGTTAGAGATGCCGGCTGGTGTGTTTATCAACTTAAAGGTAATGAACTAATCATTACAGACATTTTTCATTATTAGAGCAATAATCCTAAGGGTTTAATATAGAAGCAACTTATGCAACGTATTCATTTAAGGAATACAACATGCAGCACAGTGGTGCGGGTTCCACTTATATTGGCTGTTCTAGGATGACAGGATGCGCTGTGCGTGCGTTATAAATCGGGCATAGAAGCCGGAAGAAATTCAAAGAATTTCTTTCAGATGAATATGCTCGGAACGAGCATATTCATCTTGTCCGCTGTAGATTAAACAGGAGGAAAATCAATGAAGAAGGCAATTTTAGCTACAAAAGTCGGAATGACTCAAATCTTCAACGAAGACGGTGTTTTAACACCTGTAACTGTTCTTCAGGCTGGTCCTTGTGTTGTAACACAAGTAAAGACAGTAGAAAACGACGGTTACGATGCAGTTCAGGTTGGTTTTGCTGACATTAGAGAAAAGTTAGTAAACAAGCCTGTTAAAGGACATTTTGATAAGGCAGAGGTTCCTTACAAGAGATTCTTAAGAGAGTTCAAGTTTGAAAATGCTTCAGAATACTCAGTAAAGGATGAAATCAAAGCTGATATCTTCGCAGCAGGCGATAAGGTAGATGCAACTGCTATTTCAAAGGGTAAAGGTTTCCAGGGCGCAATCAAGAGATTAGGCCAGTCAAGAGGACCTATGGCTCATGGTTCTAAGTTCCACAGACATCAGGGTTCAAACGGATCAGCAACAACACCTGGTAGAGTATTCAAGGGAAAAGGAATGCCTGGACATATGGGTTCTAAGAGAATCACAATCCAGAATCTTGAAGTAGTAAGAGTTGATGTTGAAAACAACGTAATCTTAGTTAAGGGTGCAGTACCTGGACCTAAGAAATCATTAGTAACACTGAAAGAAACAGTAAAGGCTGCAAAGTAGTTTTTGCTAAGGAAGGAGGACCACACAGATGGCAAACGTATCTGTTTACAATATTGAAGGCAAGGAAGTTGGCTCAATCGAATTAAACGATGCAGTATTTGGTGTTGAAGTAAATGAACATCTTGTACACATGGCAGTAGTTAACCAGCTTGCAAATAATCGTCAGGGAACACAGAGCGCAAAGACACGTTCAGAAGTTTCTGGTGGCGGAAGAAAACCTTGGAGACAGAAGGGAACTGGTCATGCAAGACAGGGTTCTACAAGATCTCCACAGTGGACAGGCGGCGGCGTCGTATTCGCACCAAAGCCAAGAGATTATTCATTCAAGATGAATAAGAAGGAAAAGAGAGCAGCTCTCTGCTCAGCATTATCATCAAAGGTTGCTGAAAGCCAGATCATCGTTCTGGATGAGTTCAAGCTTGATGAAATCAAGACAAAGAAATTTGTTGAAGTTATGAATAACTTAAAGGCATCTAAGGCTTTAGTTGTTCTTGAAGGTGAAAATAAGAATGTTGTTCTTTCAGGAAGAAACATTCCGACAGTAAAGGTTACAGCTACAAACGAAATCAACACATACGATGTATTAAAGTATGAAACATTAGTTGTAACAAAGGCTGCTGTAGAAAAACTCGAGGAGGTATATGCATAATGGCAAACGTACAGTATTTTGATGTAATCCTCAAGCCGGTTATTACAGAAAAGTCAATGGCAGATATGGCTGAAAAGAAATATACATTCCTTGTACATCCGGAAGCTAACAAGTCTATGGTTAAAGAGGCTGTTGAAAAGATGTTTGAAGGAACAAAGGTTGCTAGAGTTAACACAATGAACAGCATTGGCAAGAAAAAGAGAAGAGGCAGAACAGTAGGTACTACTGCGAAGACTAAGAAGGCCATTGTATGGTTAACAGAAGACAGCAAAGATATTGAGATTTTTGAAGGTCTCTAAAATAAAGCAGCGTTAAACGTGTAGAAAACAATATTACACACTCGAAAGGAGAGAATATAATGGGAATTAAATCATATAACCCATATACACCTTCCAGAAGAAATATGACTGGCTCAGATTTCTCTGAAATTACAAAGTCAACTCCTGAGAAGTCATTACTTGCTTCTAAGAAGAAGACTGCTGGTCGTAACAATCAGGGTAAGATCACAGTAAGACACCACGGTGGTGGAAATAGACAGAAGTACAGACTTATCGACTTCAAGAGAAATAAGGAAGGCGTTCCTGCAAAGGTTATCGGTATCGAATACGATCCGAACAGAACAGCAAATATCGCATTAATCTGCTACGCAGATGGTGAAAAAGCATATATCCTTGCACCACAGGGATTAACAGACGGCATGACAGTTATGAACGGTGCTGAAGCTGAAATCAGAGTTGGTAACTGCTTACCGCTTTCAGCTATTCCTGTTGGTACTCAGGTTCACAATATTGAATTATACCCTGGTAAGGGCGGACAGATGGTTCGTTCTGCCGGAAACTCAGCTCAGTTAATGGCTAAGGAAGGAAAGTATGCAACATTAAGACTTCCTTCTGGCGAAATGAGAATGGTTCCTATCGTATGCCGCGCAACAATCGGTGTTGTAGGTAACGGTGACCACAACCTCATCAATCTTGGTAAAGCCGGACGTAAGAGACATATGGGTATCAGACCTACAGTTCGTGGTTCTGTCATGAACCCGAATGACCATCCACACGGTGGTGGTGAAGGTCGTGCACCGGTTGGTCGTCCAAGCCCGATGACTCCTTGGGGTAAGCCTGCTATGGGACTTAAGACTCGTAAGAAGAAGAAACAGTCTAACAAGCTTATCATAAGAAGAAGAGACGGTAAGGCAATTAAGTAATTGAATTTTAACAAGATTATTAAGGAGGTTTGAACCTATGGCTCGTTCACTTAAAAAAGGACCATTCGCTGATGAAAGCTTACTTAAAAAGGTAGATGCGATGAACGCTTCTAACGATAAGCAGGTTATTAAGACATGGTCACGCCGTTCAACAATTTTCCCATCATTTGTTGGACATACAATCGCAGTTCATGACGGAAGAAAGCATGTGCCTGTATATGTTACAGAGGACATGGTAGGCCATAAGCTCGGTGAGTTCGTTGCAACAAGAACATACAGAGGACATGGCAAAGACGAGAAGAAGAGTAGATAATTCAATATTTGAAAGGAGGTTTTAATCCATGGCAAAAGGACATAGATCCCAGATAAAGAGAGAGAGAAATGCTGTTAAGGATACAAGACCAAGCGCAAAGTTATCTTACGCTAGAGTATCAGTTCAGAAAGCGTGTTTTGTATTAGATGCGATCAGAGGAAAGAGCGTTGAAGAAGCACTCGCTATCGTAATGTACAATCCAAGATATGCTTCATCATTATTAGAGAAGTTAATCAAATCAGCAGCAGCAAATGCTGAAAACAATAATGGTATGGACCCAAGTAAGTTATACATTGAAGAGTGCTATGCAAACAAAGGACCTACAATGAAGAGAATCCACCCAAGAGCACAGGGTAGAGCTTACAGAATCGAAAAGAGAATGAGCCATATCACAGTAATTCTGAATGAGAGATAATTCGAGGTATCAATGTGTGTTATGTGCTTTGCCGCATAACATACACCCTCGGGTAAAACAGAAAGGAGATTTACATGGGACAGAAAGTTAATCCTCATGGTTTGAGAGTCGGCGTTATCAAAGACTGGGACTCAAAATGGTATGCAGAAGACAACTTCGCAGATAACCTTGTAGAAGATTATAACATCAGAAAATTCCTCAAGAACAAGTTATATGCAGCAGGAATTTCAAAAATTGAAATAGAGAGAGCTTCAGACAGAGTTAAGATTATCATCCACACAGCTAAACCGGGTGTTGTTATCGGTAAGGGTGGTGCTGAAATCGAAGCACTTAAGAAGCAGGTTGAAAAGCTTACATCTGCTAAGAGATTAAGCATCGACATCAAGGAAGTAAAAAGACCGGATAAAGACGCACAGCTTGTTGCAGAAAATATTGCACAGCAGCTGGAAAACCGTATCTCTTTCAGAAGAGCTATGAAGTCCTGCATGGGCAGAACAATGAAGCAGGGTGCTAAGGGTATTAAGACATCTTGTTCAGGTCGTCTCGGCGGTGCTGATATGGCTCGTACAGAGTTCTATAGCGAAGGTACAATTCCTCTTCAGACACTCCGTGCAGATATCGATTATGGTTTTGCAGAAGCTAACACAACTTATGGTAAAGTTGGTGTTAAGGTATGGATCTATGAAGGTGAGGTACTTCCAACAAAGACAAACAAGGAAGGGAGCGATAAGTAATGTTACTACCTAAGAGAGTGAAACATCGTAGACAGTTCCGTGGTTCAATGGCTGGTAAGGCTACAAGAGGCAACAAGATTACAAATGGTGAATATGGTATCGTTGCAACAGAACCATGCTGGATTAAGTCAAATCAGATAGAAGCAGCCCGTATTGCTATGACACGTTATATCAAGCGTGGCGGTAAAGTATTTATTAAAATTTTCCCAGATAAGCCGGTAACAGGTAAGCCTATCGGTGTTCGAATGGGTAAAGGTAAAGGTAACTTGGAGTGCTGGGTAGCAGTAGTTAAACCTGGACGTGTAATGTTTGAAATTTCAGGTGTCCCTGAAGAAACTGCAAGAGAAGCGTTACGTCTTGCAACACACAAACTCCCTTGCAAGTGTAAGGTGGTTTCACGTGCAGACTTAGAAGGCGGTGATAACAGTGAAAATTAATAAATATGTAGAAGATTTAAAGGCAAAATCAGCTGCAGAATTAAACGAAGAATTAGTAGCTGCTAAAAAGGAACTTTTCAATTTAAGATTTCAGAACGCAACAAATCAGTTGGAAAATACAAGCAGAATCAAAGAAGTAAGAAAGAATATTGCTAGAATCCAGACTGTAATTGCTCAGAAGAATGCATAATTTATTCCTAAGAAAGGAGAATTGGCTGTGGAAGAGAGAAATTTAAGAAAGACTCGAACAGGCAGAGTTGTAAGCAACAAGATGGATAAGACAATCGTTGTTGCAGTAGAAGACAACGTAAAGCATCCACTTTACAATAAAATCGTTAAGAGAACATACAAGTTAAAAGCTCACGATGAAAACAATGAATGTTTAATCGGTGATGTTGTTAAGGTAATGGAAACCAGACCTTTATCTAAGGATAAGAGATGGAGATTAGTTGAAATTATCAGCAGAGCTAAATAATTTTAATAAGTTAGAATTAAAATTGATATTACTGAAAGGGGTAGTATTATGGTACAACAGGAAACCAGACTTAAGGTTGCTGATAACACAGGTGCTAAAGAAATTCTTTGCATCAGAGTTATGGGTGGCTCAACAAGAAGATATGCAAATATCGGTGATGTTATTGTCGCTACTGTTAAAGAAGCAACACCAGGCGGCGTTGTTAAAAAGGGCGATGTTGTTAAGGCCGTAGTCGTACGTACTGTAAAGGGCGCACGCCGTAAAGACGGTTCATATATTAGATTTGATGAAAATGCTGCAGTAATTATTAAAGATGACAAGACTCCTAGAGGAACTCGTATCTTTGGACCAGTAGCAAGAGAGTTAAGAGATGCACACTTCATGAAGATTGTATCTCTGGCTCCGGAAGTATTATAGGAGGTGCCACAATGTCAGCTGTAAGAATTAAGAAGGGCGATACTGTTAAGGTTATCGCAGGAAAAGACAAAGGCAAAGAAGGCAAAGTAATGTCTGTCAATGCAAAGAACCATACAGCATTAGTTGAGGGCGTAAACATGGTAACAAAGCATGCGAAGCCAAGCGCAGCTAATCAGCAGGGTGGAATTCTCCACCAGGAAGCGCCAATCGATATTTCTAATATCATGTATGTCGTAAAAGGCAAGACAACAAAGATTGGCTACGAATTTAAGGACGGAAAGAAAGTTCGTGTTGCAAAGGCAACTGGCGAAGTTATTGATTAATACAGGAAGGAGGCAATAAATTTTGAGTAGACTTAGAGAGTTATACGATAACGAAATTACAAAGAAGATGACAGAAAAGTTTGGTTACAAGAATCCGATGATGGTTCCGAAGATCGACAAGATTGTAATCAACATGGGCGTTGGTGAAGCAAAGGAAAATTCAAAGCTTCTCGATGCTGCAGTTAAGGAAATGGAAACAATTTCAGGTCAGAAAGCAGTTCTTACAAGAGCAAAGAATTCAATTGCTAACTTCAAGTTAAGAGAAGGTCAGGCAATCGGTTGTAAGGTTACACTTCGTGGTGAGAAGATGTATGAATTCTTAGACAGACTTGTAAACCTTGCATTACCTCGTGTACGTGACTTCAGAGGCGTAAGCGCTGATTCATTCGACGGCAGAGGAAACTATGCATTAGGTATCAAAGAGCAGATTATCTTCCCGGAAATCGAATATGATAAGATTGACAAGGTCAGAGGTATGGATGTAATCATTACAACAACCGCTAAGACTGATGAAGAAGCTCGTGAATTGTTGAGAATGTTCAACATGCCATTCAAGAAATAATAATAGGAGGGAAATTCAATGGCTAAGACTTCAATGAAGATTAAGCAGCAGAGAGCACCTAAGTTCTCTACAAGAGAGTATTCTCGTTGTAGAATCTGTGGACGTCCACATGCTTATTTAAGAAAATACGGAATCTGCAGAATTTGCTTCCGTGAATTAGCATACAAAGGTCAGATTCCAGGTGTGAAGAAAGCATCTTGGTAAGATGAAAATCGTACAGCATTAAAGAGAGATACGGCGTATGCCGTGTTCCTTTAATGCAAACCATTTAACGTAGTCCTGCAAAGCAGGAAACCGGTGAATTTTAAGGAGGATATAAAAAAATGACAGATCCAATCGCAGATATGCTTACAAGAATCCGTAATGCTAACACAGCAAAGCATGATACAGTTGATGTACCATCATCAAAGATGAAGCTTTCCATCGCTAAGATTCTCTTAGACGAAGGTTATATCAAGGCTTACGAACTCGTTGATAACGGTAACTTCAAGGATATCCATATCACATTAAAGTATGGTAAGGATAAGAACGAAAAGATTATTTCCGGACTGAAGAGAATTTCTAAGCCAGGTCTTCGTGTTTACGCAAGCAAGGACGAACTGCCAAAGGTTCTCGGTGGACTCGGTATTGCTATTATTTCAACAAACCAGGGTGTAGTTACTGACAAGGAAGCTAGAAAGCTTAATGTTGGTGGCGAAGTACTCGCTTTCGTTTGGTAGTTTATTCATAAAATTTAGGAGGTGCACGGCATGTCACGTATAGGAAAAATGCCTATCGCTATCCCGGCAGGCGTTACTGTTGAGATTGCAGAAAATAATAAAGTGACTGTAAAAGGTCCTAAGGGAACTCTTGAAAGAGTTTTACCTTCAGAAATGGACATTAAAATGGAAGGTTCTGAAATCGTTGTTTCAAGACCGAATGACTTAAAGAAAATGAAGTCATTACATGGATTAACAAGAACATTAATTAACAACATGGTAATCGGTGTAACAGAAGGTTACGAAAAGAAGCTCGAAGTTAACGGTGTAGGTTACAGAGCTCAGAAGCAGGGTAAGAAGTTAGTATTATCTTTAGGTTACTCTCATCCGGTTGAAATGGAAGATCCGGAAGGACTTGAAACAGTTCTCGATGGTCAGAACATCATCGTTGTTAAGGGTATTGATAAAGAAAAAGTTGGCCAGTATGCTGCTGAAATCAGAGCAAAGAGAGCTCCGGAACCTTACAAGGGCAAGGGTATTAAGTATGCTGATGAAGTTATCAGACGTAAAGTCGGTAAGACTGGTAAGAAATAATTAAAGGAGTGAACAAAAATGGTTAGTAAGAAGTCAAGAGCAGTAGTTCGTGAAAATAAACATAGAAGATTACGTAATCGTTTCAGTGGTACTGCAGCAAGACCACGTTTAGCTGTGTTTAGAAGCAATAATCATATGTACGCTCAGATTATTGACGATACAGTTGGAAAGACACTTGTTTCAGCATCTACACTTGATAAGGAAGTTAAGGCTGAATGTGAAAAGACAAATAACGTTGATGCAGCTGCAGTAGTTGGTACAGTTGTTGCTAAGAGAGCGTTAGAAAAAGGTATCACAACTGTTGTCTATGATAGAGGCGGTTTTGTATATGAAGGAAAAGTAAAAGCATTGGCAGAGGCAGCTAGAGAAGCTGGCCTTGAATTCTAGGCAGAAGGGAGATACAGTATGAAACGTACAATAATTGATGCTAGTCAGTTAGAATTAAATGATAATGTAGTATCAATCAAGCGTGTAACAAAGGTTGTAAAGGGTGGTCGTAACTTCCGTTTTGCAGCACTCGTAGTTGTCGGAGATGGCAACGGACACGTTGGCGCAGGTGTTGGTAAGGCAGCTGAAATTCCTGAAGCTATCCGCAAGGGAAAAGAAGATGCCATTAAGCATTTAGTAGAGGTTCCAATCGATGAGAACGGTTCAGTTCCACATGATTTCATCGGTAAATTCGGAGGCGCTACTGTATTATTAAAGAGAGCTCCAGAAGGTACTGGTATTATCGCTGGTGGTCCTGCTCGTTCAGTTCTTGAACTTGTAGGTATCAAGAATATCCGTACAAAGTCACTCGGCTCTAACAATAAGCAGAACGTTGTTCTTGCAACAATCGCCGGCCTTCAGGCAATGAAGACACCGGAAGAAGTAGCAAGACTTCGTGGTAAATCTGTAGAAGAAATTTTAGGTTAATTGATTGATAGCGCTGCGGGTTTGACGCGGCAGACGGAGGTTGAAAATGGCTGATAAGAAGTTAAGAATAACTTTAGTAAAGTCACCAATCAGTGCGATTCCGAAGCATAGAAGAACCGTTGAAGCTATGGGACTCAACAAGATGCATAAGACAGTTGAACTTCCAGACAACGCTTCAACAAGAGGACAGATTCAGCAGATTGGTTATATGTTAAAGGTAGAAGAAATCTAATAAAATTTGAATAAGGAGGTGCAATGATGGATTTATCTAATTTAAGACCTGCAGAAGGTTCAGTAAAGAGCGATAATTTCAGAAGAGGTCGTGGACACGGTTCAGGAAACGGTAAGACAGCCGGTAAGGGACATAAGGGTCAGAAGGCTCGTTCAGGAGCTCCAAGATTAGGCTTCGAAGGTGGCCAGATGCCATTATACAGAAGAATTCCTAAGAGAGGTTTCAAGAACAGAAACCGTCTGGAAATCGTAGCAATCAACATCAGTGCATTAGAAAAGTTTGATAATGGTGCTGACGTAACAGTTGATACATTAATCGAATCAGGAATCGTTAAGAATCCTAAGGATGGCGTAAAGATTCTTGGTAACGGCGAACTCACAAAGAAGCTCAACGTAAAGGCTAACGCTTTCAGTGCTTCAGCAAAGGAAAAGATTGAGGCGCTCGGCGGAACCTGCGAGGTGATCTAATGTTAAAAACACTGGTCAACGCATTCAAGAATAAAGACATTCGAAAAAAATTGCTTTATACATTAATGATGCTTGTTGTAGTAAGAATAGGAAGCTTGCTTCCTATTCCTGGTGTTGATACGGAATATTTTAGTACGCTTTTGAGCGATATTACTAGCGGCGACATGAGTTATCTTAATGCGTTTACAGGTGGTTCATTTGAAAAAATGTCCCTGTTCGCATTGAGCATAACACCATACATTACTTCTTCCATTATTATGCAGCTTCTTACAATTGCGATTCCAAAGCTGGAAGAAATGCAGAAAGAGGGAGAGGATGGCAGGAAGAAAATTGCTTCCATTACAAGATATGTCACACTCGGTCTTGCTTTAGTTGAAAGTATTGCCATGGCTATCGGATTCGGCAGACAGGGACTCATCAAAGACTATAAAGACATGAGTACATTGCATTATGTGACATCTATTATTGTAGTTATCGCAGTACTTACGGCTGGTTCTGCTTTACTGATGTGGATTGGTGAAAGCATTACTGAAAATGGTGTTGGTAATGGTATTTCAATCGTACTTTTGATTAATATCATTTCAGGTATGCCAAGTGACTTTGCAACACTTTACAATACATTTGTAGCATCTAAGACAATTGCAAGAGGTGTTCTTGCCGCTGCAATTATCTTGGCAATTTTACTTGCTGTAGTAGTTTTAGTTTGCTTTTTACAGGACGGCGAAAGACGAATCCCTGTACAGTATTCACAGAAGATTACAGGCAGAAGATCAATGGGCGGACAGTCTACCCATATTCCGCTGAAAGTGAATACAGCAGGCGTTATGCCGATTATTTTTGCATCATCCCTGATGCAGTTCCCTGTTATTATAGCGCAGCTTTTCTCAAGCACAACACATGAGTGGGCGAAGTACTTAAGCTCATCTTACTGGTGCAGAGTTGCAGCACCGAAATATTCATTAGGATTACTGTTATATGTTGTATTAATTGTTGTATTTGCATATTTTTATACATCTATTACATTCAATCCGGTGGAAGTTGCTGACAACATGAAAAAAGCCGGTGGTGTGATTCCTGGTATTACACCGGGTAAATCAACCAGCGAATATTTGAATAACATTTTAAATTACATTGTATTTATTGGTGCAATCGGTCTGATGATTATTGCATTAATTCCAATTTTGTGTTCCGGTTTCTTTAATGCCAGCGTATCGTTTGGCGGAACATCTATCATCATTATTGTTGGTGTTGTTCTTGAAACTTTAAAGCAGATTGAAGCACAGATGTGTAATCGTTATTACAAAGGATTTTTAAGCGAATAATTAAAACGATATGACTTGCCTGGTGTATTCGCTGGGCGAGTCGTTTGTCTATATAAGGAAGGGTATGAAAAAAATGAAAATCATTATGTTAGGTGCTCCTGGTGCCGGTAAAGGTACACAGGCTAAGAAGATTGCTGAGAAATATACAATTCCGCATATTTCTACAGGAGATATTTTCAGAGCAAATATTAAGAACAACACAGAACTCGGACAGAAGGCAAAGACTTATATGGATAAGGGTGAGCTGGTACCGGACGAACTGGTTGTTGATTTAATTATGGACAGATTCAAAGAAGCAGACTGTGCAAACGGTTATGTATTAGATGGATTCCCACGTACAATTCCACAGGCAGAAGCACTCGACAAAGCCCTTGCCGCAAATGGTGAAAAAGTGGATTTCGCAATTAATGTTGAAGTTCCGGACGAAAACATCATCAACAGAATGTCAGGCAGACGTGCATGTGTAGGCTGCGGAGCAACTTACCACATCAAGTACAATCCGACAAAGGTAGAAGGTATCTGCGATGCCTGCGGCGAAAAGCTGATTTTAAGAGATGATGATAAGCCGGAAACCGTAAAGAACAGACTTTCTGTATATCATGAACAGACACAGCCGTTGATCGACTACTATGCAAAGAAGAACGTTTTAGCAGAAGTAGACGGAACAAAGGATATGGAAGATGTATTTAATGATATCGTAACGATATTAGGAAAGTAGTGAAGCAATGTCAGTTTCAGTAAAGTCCAACAGGGAAATCGAATTAATGCGGGAAGCAGGAAAGATTCTCGGAACGGTTTTAAATGAACTTTCCAAAGAAATTAAACCCGGAATGACAACACACCGGATTGACCAGCTTGGCGAGGAAATGATCCGCAGCTACGGCTGCATACCGTCATTTTTAGGCTACGGCGGGTTTCCGGCATCCATCTGCGTATCCGTGAATGAAGAAGTGGTTCATGGAATTCCATCCAAGAAGCGGATTCTTCACGAGGGAGATATCGTCAGCATGGATGCAGGTGTTATTTATAAAGGGTATCACTCAGATGCCGCAAGAACAGTCGGCGTCGGAGAGATTAGCAAAGAGGCACAGCAGCTGATTGAAGTTACAAAACAGAGTTTTTTTACAGGCATTCAGTTTGCAAAAGAAGGCTGTCATTTACATGAAATTTCAAATGCAATTGCTGCATACAATGAAAGCTACGGGTACGGCGTGATCCGTGATCTGGTGGGACACGGAATCGGAACAGAACTCCACGAAGACCCGCAGATACCGAATTTCACACAGGAGCGCAGAGGTATTAAGCTTTACGAAGGTATGACACTTGCCATAGAGCCGATGGTTGCGGCAGGGGGGGGGTCGGATATGCAGTGAAATGGCTTGACGATGACTGGACAGTAGTGACTGCCGATCATTCTTTAGCGGCCCATTATGAAAATACAGTGCTTGTTACAAAGAACGGACCGGAGATATTATCTCTGGTAGAAGAATAAAATCTTGAATACAGGAGATTTTCTATGAATGAAGAATTACAATGGTGTTTTGCAAAATCTCTTGCAGGACATGACAAAGAAACTGTATATATCATAAAAAAGATGGATTCTGAGTATGCATATTTGACGGACGGTAAGAATAAGCTTATAGACAGCCCGAAGAAAAAGAAAATAAAGCATATTCAGGTTATCAAAAAAAAGGACAGCAATTTAGAGTCAAAGCATAACAATCATATCAGCATTCAAAATGAAGATATAAAAAAAGCAATTAAACTTTATATTTCCAGCAATAAGGAGGAATGACAAATGTCAAAGGCAGATGTAATTGAAATCGAAGGAACCGTTGTTGAAAAACTTCCAAACGCGATGTTTCAGGTAGAATTAGAAAACGGACATCAGGTGCTTGCACACATCAGCGGAAAGTTAAGAATGAACTTTATACGAATCTTACCGGGTGACAAGGTAACAATTGAACTTTCACCATACGATTTAAGTAAGGGCAGAATTATCTGGAGAGATAAATAGAAACGGTTGGTAAAACTATATAAAAAATGCATGGAAATATCGGCATAATTTATATAAAATTATGCTAAAATTTTCTTGCTATTTTTAAAATACTTGTGTTACAATATATAACGAACTTGTCTGAAAGGAGGCTTTTGCAGTGAAGGTTAGATCATCAGTAAAACCAATTTGTGAAAAGTGCAAAGTCATTAAAAGAAAGGGTAGCATCAGAATTATCTGTGAAAACCCAAAGCATAAGCAGAGACAGGGTTAATTACCCGGCTTGTTTGTGCATTTTAGAATAGGTATACACACAGGTATCGGTATATTTATTCGTAATAATGCGGCTGCAGCTATGAACCGCTCGGCTATGTTGTAAGGTTTATAGCTTTTATATAAGTAATTTCATGAAAACTGCGCACACATTTCAGGCGTCAGCAATGACGAGCTGCGTATGGGGTCTGGATTACAAAGAATTAAGAAAATAACTATTCATTTTTTGATTAACGGAGGTTAAAGAACACATGGCTCGTATTTCAGGTGTAGACTTACCAAGAGAAAAACGTATTGAAATCGGTCTTACTTATGTATATGGTATCGGCCGAGTTAGAGCAACAAAGATTCTTGAGGCAGCTCAGGTAAATCCTGATACTCGCGTTAAGGATTTAACAGATGAGGAAGTTGCAAGAATCGCTAAGGTGATTGATGCAGATCCTGAACATTTAGTAGAAGGTGACTTAAGACGTGAAGTTGCCATGAATATTAAGAGATTAAAAGAAATCGGTTGCTATAGAGGAATCCGTCATAGAAAAGGACTTCCATGCAGAGGTCAGAAGACTAAGACTAATGCAAGAACATGCAAGGGTCCGAAGAAGACAGTTGCAAACAAGAAGAAGTAATAAGGAAGACTTTTAATAGGAGGTTAGGTTAGAAATGGCTCAAAAGGTTACAAAAAAAGTGACAAAGAAGCGTGTTAAGAAGAACGTTGAAAGAGGACAGGCTCATATTCAGTCTTCTTTTAATAATACAATTGTTACATTAACAGATGCAGAAGGTAATGCTTTATCATGGGCAAGTGCCGGCGGACTTGGATTCAGAGGTTCTAAGAAATCTACTCCTTACGCTGCACAGATGGCTGCTGAAACAGCAACAAAGGCTGCATTAGTTCACGGATTAAAGTCTGTAGACGTTATGGTTAAGGGACCTGGTTCAGGTAGAGAAGCTGCTATTCGTGCACTTTCTGCTTGCGGTCTTGAAGTTACAAGTATCAAGGACGTTACTCCTGTTCCACATAATGGTTGTCGTCCACCAAAGCGTAGAAGAGTTTAATTAGGAGGTAAATGTTAAGATGGCAGTGAATAGAACACCTGTGCTCAAGAGATGTCGTTCTCTTGACTTAGATCCTGTATATTTAGGAATAGATAAGAAATCAAGAAGAAAGGCTAAGAATGCCGGAAGAAAGATTAGCGAGTATGGTATGCAGCTTCGCGAAAAGCAGAAAGCTAAGTTCATCTACGGTGTATTAGAAAAGCCTTTCAGAAACTACTATAAGAAGGCTGAAAAGATGAAGGGTATGACTGGTGAAAACCTTATGGTTATGCTCGAATCAAGACTTGACAGCATTATCTTCAGATTAGGTTTCGCAAGAACAAGAAGAGAAGCAAGACAGATCGTAGATCACAAGCATGTACTTGTAAACGGTAAGAGCGTTAACATTCCTTCATACTTAGTAAAGGCTGGCGATGTAATCGAAATCAGAGAAAAGTCTAAGTCTTTAACAAGATATAAGGAAATTCTTGAAGCTACAAACGGCAGACTCGTTCCAGAATGGCTCGAAGCTGACAGAGATGCTCTGAAGGGAACTGTTGTACAGTTACCTACAAGAGAAGCTATTGATGTTCCTGTAGACGAAATGCTTATCGTCGAGTTATATTCTAAGTAATTTAGATTGTTGCTATCAGTCGTCGGAAAGAGGATTCGGTATCACTTTCCGGTGGCTGATACAGCAAGTTTAGGAGTATACTGATAATATCCTAAAATGACAATTGCAAGAATAAAACTTTTAAAACCCAAAAGGAGGGGCTATACATGGTTGACGCAGATTTTAATTTCAAAATGCCAAAGATTGAGATGACAGATGTGTCTGAAGATGGCAAGTACGGTAGATTTGTAGTAGAACCACTTGAGAGAGGTTACGGTTTAACACTTGGTAATTCCCTTAGAAGAATTATGCTTTCCTCATTAGTTGGTACTGCTGTAAGCAGTGTCAAGATTGAAGGCGTCCTTCATGAGTTCAGTTCAATTCCAGGAGTAAAGGAAGATGTGACAGAAATCATCATGAACATCAAGCAGTTAGCAATTAAGAATAACAGCAGTTCAGTAGAACCGAAGGAAGCACATATTGATTTCGTAGGCGAAGGTGTCGTTAAGGCATCTGATATTCAGGTTGACCCTGATATTGAAATTATTAATCCTGATCTTGTAATTGCACACTTAAACGGTGCTGATTGCAAGTTATCAATGGAACTTACAATTACAAACGGCAGAGGCTATGTAAGTTCAGAAAAGAATAAGAAAGAAGACCAGCCTGTCGGTGTTATCGCAGTAGACTCTATCTATACACCGGTTGAACGTGCATAAATATGTCTGTACAGAATACACGTGTTGGACAGGATACGGATTTTGATAAATTAACACTTGATATTTTCACAAATGGAACAATTGCACCGGATGAGGCATTAAGCCTTGCCGCAAAGGTTCTCAGTGAGCATTTAAAGGTGTTTATTAATCTTTCAGAAAATGCTGCAAAGGCAGAAGTTATGGTAGAACAGCAGGAAGATGAATCAAGCAAGGTACTGTCTATGAGTATCGAAGACCTTGAATTATCAGTTCGTTCTTTCAACTGCTTAAAGAGAGCCGGCATCAATACGGTTGAGCAGCTTTGCAATAAGACACCTGATGACATGATGAAGGTTAGAAACCTTGGTAAGAAGTCATTAGACGAAGTACTTTTAAAGTTAAAAGAGTTAAATTTACAGCTTAGTCCAAACGAAGACTAATGCAGACTGCCACAGGGCAGACCATTCAGAGCGTGAAAGACACGTTCGGTAAAGTAGTTGTATGTAATGCGGCAGATCCGCGTTCATAGTAGAATATTTGTAGAGAAAACGCATATGCAGTAAGTCCATACGCGCATGTATATGGGTTACAAATGGAGGTTTAAAATGGCAAAGTATAGAAAGCTTGGTAGAAATTCAAGCCAGAGAAAGGCTTTATTAAGAAGTCAGGTTACAGCATTAATCGAAAACGGTAAGATCGTTACAACAGAAGCAAGAGCGAAGGAAGTTCGCAAGATGGCTGAAAAACTTATCACACTTGCTGTAAAGGAAAAGGATAACTATGAAACAGTTACAGTTTCTGCAAAGGTTCCGAAGAAGGATTCTGAAGGCAAGAGAGTGAAGGAAGTTGTAGACGGTAAGAAAGTTACTGTTTATGATACTGTAGAAAAGGAAATCAAGAAGGATTTACCTTCAAGACTTCATGCTAGAAAGCAGATGGATAAGGTTCTCTACAAGGTAACAGAAGTTCCGACAGCTGCTGCTGGAAGAAAGAAGAATACAAAGACAGTTGACCTTACAAATAAATTATTTGATGAAATCGCTCCAAAGTATGCTGACCGTCAGGGTGGTTATACAAGAATCGTTAAGATTGGTTTAAGAAAAGGCGATGCTGCAATGGAAGTACTTCTTGAGTTAGTATAATTTTATTGTAGATGATTGGGAAGCTATGTGTTTTCGGATGCATAGCTTCCTTTTTGTACATATTGCAGAAATATAAGGAGAAAAAATTCTCTCCTCGCTTGAGGGCTCGGATTTTTGCTCCGCAAAAACAAGGAGAATTATGGGAATCGTAAAAGCAAAAGACCTTACATTTGAATATATCAGACGTGATGAAGAAGGTAATGTGGAAGGTATTACAACTGCTGTGGACCACGTCAACATGGATATCCAGCCGGGAGAATTTATTGCCATTTTAGGTCACAACGGCTCTGGGAAATCCACATTTGCAAAACACATCAATGCTCTTCTTTTTCCAACAGAAGGGACAATTTTAGTAGATGGACTGGACACTTCCGATGAAGACAGCGTCATGGATGTCCGTCAGCGTGCCGGCATGGTTTTTCAGAATCCGGACAATCAGATTATCTGTACGCTGGTTGAAGAAGAAGTGGGTTTCGGACCGGAAAATATCGGTGTACCGACAGAAGAAATCTGGGAACGTGTTGCAGCCAGTTTAAAGGCAGTCGGTATGTATCAGTACCGGAAAGCGTCGCCGAATAAATTATCCGGCGGACAGAAACAGCGTGTAGCGATTGCGGGAATTGTGGCAATGAAGCCGAAATGTATCATATTGGACGAGCCGACCGCAATGTTAGACCCACACGGCAGGGCAGATGTCATGCGGGTACTGCATGAATTAAACCGGAAAGAGGGCGTAACGGTTATTCTGATTACACATTATATGGAAGAAGTCATTGATGCCGACCGTGTTTTTGTGATGGATGAAGGAAAAGTTGTGATGGAAGGCACACCGCGCCAGATTTTTTCAAGGGTAGAAGAATTAAAGCAGCTACGGCTTGATGTTCCGCAGGTGACAGAGCTGGCTTATGAATTAAGCAGAAGCGGCGTTCCGATACGCAGCGGAATCCTGACCAATCAGGAATTGATTGACGAACTTATGAAGTTGAAATAAAATGTGTAAAGAACATTGCTGTATAAATACAGTGGAAATGAGGAAGAAATGTCCATTATTGTTGATAACATCAGTTATACCTATGAAATCGGTACAGGATTTGAAAAACAGGCATTAAAAAATGTAAAATGTGTCATTAACGACGGGGACTTTATCGGACTGATTGGTCATACCGGGTCGGGAAAATCAACCTTTATCCAACATTTGAACGGACTGGTGAAAGCAACCAGCGGTACGATTTATTTTAATGGCATGGATATTTATGATAAAGATTTTGATATGAAAATGCTGCGCAGTAAAGTTGGACTGGTATTCCAGTACCCGGAACATCAGCTGTTTGAAACAGACATTTTTAAAGACGTCTGCTTCGGACCAAAGAATCTGGGACTGCCGAAAATGGAAGTGGAACTGCGTGCATTTGAAGCGCTTCGCCTTGTCGGGCTGGATGAAAATCTGTATTACCAGTCGCCGTTTGATTTATCGGGTGGACAGAAAAGACGTGTTGCGATTGCCGGTGTGCTTGCGATGCGCCCGGATGTGCTGATACTGGACGAACCGACAGCAGGTCTGGACCCGAAGGGCAGAGATGAAATTTTAGACAGCATTAAAGATTTAAAAGAAAAAACCGGCATTACGGTGATTTTAGTATCCCACAGCATGGAAGACGTGGCAAAATATGTGAACCGCATTATGGTAATGAATGACGGTGTTTTGATGTATGATGACACACCGAAGCATATTTTTGCAGGATACAGGGAATTAGAGCAGATCGGCCTTGCGGCGCCACAGGTAACTTATATTATGAATGATTTAAAAAATGCAGGCTTTGCCGTTGATGTCAATGCCATTACCGTAGAGGAAGCCAGACAGAGCATTTTGAAGAATTTACAAGGGATTCATGGAAAGGCATAGGAACACAAATTTATGTTAAGAGATATTACCATTGGACAATATTATCAGACAGATTCGGTGATTCACCGGTTAGACCCGCGTGTAAAACTCATGGGAACGCTGATTTTTATTATCACGCTTTTTTTGGGAAAAAGCGTGTGGCTGTATCTGGGTGTTACCGTATTTCTGGCGGCAGTCATTAAATTGTCAAAAGTGCCTGTTAAATTTATTGTAAAAGGCTTAAAGGCGGTTGTAATACTGATTCTGTTCAGTGTCATTTTCAATCTGTTTTTAACGGAAGGAACGCCGGTCTTTCACATCTGGAAACTGACGGTTACTAAAGAAGGTATCTATCTGGCAGCATTTATGATGGTGCGCTTGATATTCCTGATTATGGGTTCATCGCTGATGACCCTGACTACGACACCGACTCATTTGACGGACGGACTGGAAAAAGGACTTGGATTTTTAAAAGTATTTCATGTACCGGTTCACGAAATCGCCATGATGATGTCGATTGCCCTGCGCTTTATTCCGATTCTGATTGAAGAAACCGATAAAATCATGAAAGCACAAATGGCGCGCGGCGCCGATTTTGAAAGCGGCAATCTGATGAAGCGCGCAAAGGCAATGATTCCGATTCTGGTTCCATTGTTTATTTCGGCATTCCGCCGTGCAAATGAACTGGCAATGGCGATGGAAGCCCGCTGTTACCACGGTTCGGAGGGACGAACCAAAATGAAACCACTGCGCTACGGCAAAAATGATAAAATCGCATATCTTGTGCTGGCTGGGTATCTGATAGTGATGATTGGCATTAATACGGCACTGGGCGGCAGAGTCATCTAAATGGAGAGAGGTATGAAAAGAATTAAACTGACCGTTGCATATGACGGAACGCATTACAGCGGCTGGCAGATTCAGCCCAATGCGCCCACAATCGAAAAAGAACTGGATACGGCGATTTATGCGCTGACCGGCGAAAAACTGCATGTCACGGGAGCAAGCAGAACCGATGCAGGCGTGCACGGACTTGGCAATGTGGCTGTCTTTGATACGGAATCGACAATTCCCGGTTCACGCTTCTGCTATGCGTTAAACCGGTATCTGCCGGAAGAAATCAGCATTTTGGAATCCCGTGAAGTAAAAGGTGACTTTCACCCGCGCCACTGCAATACCAAAAAGACGTATGAATACAAAATTTTAAATACCCCGTTTCCGATTCCGCAGCAGCGCAATTACGCATGGCACGTACCGGGAAAACTGGACACTGCCCGTATGCGGGAAGCGGCGGCACTGCTTGTCGGGGAACACGATTTTAAAAGCTTCTGCTGTGTGAGGACACAGACGGAAACGACTGTGCGGCATATCTACGGACTTGAGATTTTAGAACAGGACGCCTACGGTGCAAAAATGTTTACGATACGGATTACCGGAAACGGATTTTTATACAACATGGTGCGGATTATCGCAGGAACATTGGTTCAGGTCGGTAAGGGACAGTTAAGCGCAGACGATGTGGCGCAGATGCTTGAAGCCAAAGACCGTACCGCCGCGGGACAGACTGCTACCGCCGCAGGGACTGACACTGATGAACATTGAGTATGTGGACGGCGATGATGCGGAGTATAAAGCTGTGGATAATCCTTCAATTTTATAAGATTTTGTGGATAAGTCCGGAAAAAATTCATTTTCAGATGAAAAATAGATTGACACACTCGGACGTGTGTTATATAATTGTTAAATGTGACATGGCATAAGTGCGTGTCGTTAAACTATGAGTTAAGTGCTTAACCAAAGCCCCGGAGAAGCATTTAATATCAATCATATTAGAATTAATAGAATGCAATAAAAGCAATCATTTCAGGAGGAAAACCAATGAAAAGTTATATGGCTAGTGCATCAACAGTTGAAAGAAAATGGTATGTAGTTGATGCTGCAGATTATACATTAGGTCGTTTAGCATCACAGGTTGCTAGTGTTTTAAGAGGAAAGAACAAGCCTACTTACACACCGTTCATCGACTGTGGTGACAACGTTATCGTAATCAACGCTGATAAGGTTAAGGTTACAGGTAAGAAGTTAGATCAGAAGATTTACTATCATCATTCAGACTATGTTGGTGGTATGAAAGAAACAACATTAAAGGAAATGATGGAAAAGAAGCCTGAGAGAGTTATCGAACTCGCTGTTAAGGGAATGCTTCCAAAGGGACCTTTAGGCAGACAGATGTATACAAAGCTTCATGTATATGCAGGACCTGATCATGATCAGGCAGCTCAGAAGCCGGAAGTTTTAAAGTTTTAATTAAAGGACAAATAAGGAGGAAATGACAGTGGCTAAGAAGGCAAACGGAAAGTTCTACGGAACAGGTAGAAGAAAAAGCAGTATTGCTAGAGTATATTTAGTACCGGGTAACGGTAACATTACAATCAATAAGAGATCACTTGATGAGTATTTCGGTCTTGAAACACTCAAGGTTGTTGTAAAGCAGCCTTTAGCATTAACAGAAACAACTGAAAAGTTTGATGTTCTTGTAAATGTACACGGTGGCGGATACACAGGTCAGGCTGGTGCTATCAGACACGGTATCTCAAGAGCTCTTCTTGAAGTTGATTCAGAAGAATACCGTCCATTATTAAAGAAGGCTGGCTTCTTAACAAGAGATCCTCGTATGAAGGAAAGAAAGAAGTATGGTTTAAAGGCAGCTCGTCGTGCACCACAGTTCTCAAAGAGATAGGATTTTATTGTATTTTGGAATACAATTCAATACGATTTATTACACCTCAGAATTTCGGTTCTGGGGTGTTTTTTTATGTGAACTGTGATAAAATAAATATTATGATAATAAGTTATCAAGTATAAGTGATAAAATATTTAAATATTAATCAAAACGGAAGGAGTGTTTATATGACAACTGTAAGCACAAAAAGCGGTAGAATTATAAAAGTTGTATCCAGAGAAGAAGAGAAGCGGGCTTATGTTGAGTATGCAAACGGAGAAAGAAAGTATGCAGAATAGAAAACCGATGATTCTTGTTTTAGCAGGACCAAATGGCTCAGGGAAAAGTACAATAACAACTTTTTTTGATAAAGTTGGTAAATATACGAATGCGGATTATATTGCAGGAATGACGGATGGATATGCGCTTGAAGAATATCAAAAACTAAGATAGTGATGAAAGAGATACTTCGATTGTGAAGTATCTTCTTCATTTATATTAATAAAGGTTCGATAATCTAGTTGCAATCCCCTTGTATCATGCAAATTTCAATATTACAATTAGAACATAAAAATTGCGAATCAATGCCAAAGCGTGTTATAATAATCCGGACTATTTGTAAAGAAAGGCACATCATCATGGCAGCAGTTGTAACTGAAAAAATCATAGAAATGTTTCTGATACTTCTTGGCGGGGTAATCGTCTACAAAGCAGGACTGATAGACGATAAAACCGTTCCGAAGTTATCCAACCTGTTATTAATGTTTATATCGCCGCTGCTCATATTCCAGTCCTACCAAATGGAATTTGAAATGCGGCTGTTTTATGGCCCTGCGGTCACAATCGTATTATCAGAGCTGTTATTCCGCAAAAAAGGAGAGCGTACACCCGTAGAAAAAATAGCCGTCATCTATTCCAACAGCGGCTTTATCGGACTGCCGTTAATTAACGGTATTATCGGTTCGGAAGGCATTTTTTACATGACGGCATATCTGACCGTCTTTAATTTACTGCTGTGGACACACGGTGTACTGGTTATGGGCAGTGCGGGCAGTTTTAAGGAAATGTGTAAAAATCTGCTGACACCGACCATTATTGCGATATTTGCAGGCGTTGTCTGCTTTGTCACACAGCTGCGCCTGCCGGATGTGCTTGCAAATCCCATACAGATGATTGGGAATATGAATACACCGCTTGCCATGATTATCGCAGGAGCCAATCTGGCACAGGGAAATCTTTTAAAAAGCCTGCAGAATAAGCGGCTGTATCTGCTCTGCGCCGTCAAGCTCATTTTATATCCGCTCGTGGGACTTGCGGCATTGTGGCTGTTACATCTGGAATTTCATATTGCATTTACCGTATTTATCGGCATGGCATGCCCGGCGGGCGCATCGGCGATTATGTTTGCGGAGCGTTACGGAAAAGACGCAAAAAACGCTTCTCTAGTACGCTTCTGAAATCTTTGTTGTGACAACCGTATTATCGGCAGTATCGATTCCTGTGCTGTCCGTGCTTGCAATCCGCATGCTTGGCGCGGCGTAAGAGCAGACAAGCGCTGGAGATATATAAGCAGCAGCCGGCAGAATAGAGATTAAAATAGAATAAATGAACAGTAAAATCCATGTAAAATAAAAGGAAAAACACAAGATAGCAGTTGCAAACGACCGGAAAAATTTGTATACTAAAACAGGTGAAAAATGTGATAAAGGGGAGCAGCACAATGACAGTACAGGAGTGTTATCAGCAGATACAGGGCAATTATGAGAATGTGTTGAAGCGTTTAAAGACAGATGAGAGAATTGTAAAATTTCTTGAGCTGTTTTTAAGCGATACTACCTATCAGAAGTTATCCGAATCCGTAAATGCAAAAAATAATCAGGAAATCTTTAAGTGTGTCCATGATTTAAAAGGTATGGCGCTGAATCTGGGTTTGACGGCATTGCAGAAAGCAGCACAAAATTTGTGTGAAGCAGTGCGTTACGGTGAACCATCAGTTGATATTTCTCCGTTATATCAGGAAGTTACCAAAGAATATCAGAAAGTTGTAGATATAATACACGTAATCATGCAGGAACAGAACAGGAGCGTTTAAACCTGCAACATGGAGGATGAACATGGAAGAAAAAAAGAAGTATCGGTTCGCCGATGAAAAAGAACAGCTAAAGAGGGTCAATTCATTTTTAGCAACAGGCTATACCGTATTTTATATTGTAATTTTAAGTGTGAACTGGGTATCGTATTTCAGAGGTGTACGGACACTTGGCTATACAGGGCTGCTCAGCGTTCTGACACTGATAGCGATGGCGATTAATTTCCTTTCAACAAGAAAGGGCAAATCACAGACCCGGTCAAGACAGATAGCGTTTATATGTTTTGTAGTCATTGCATTTTTAATGGCATACGCTTACGACAGTTATTATGTAAGATTTATTGCGGCAATTCCGGTTTGCGGCTATGTACTGCTGTACGACAAGAAAAATGTTGCCGTTACGGGCGGTATTTATTTTGCATTAAATGTATTTGTCAATATTATCAGAATCGGCGTACAGCACGCATATCCGAAAGAAGTGGCAATTGACCATATTTGTGCGACATTTGCAATCGGACTGCTCATTGTGTTAATTTATGCAACCACGAGTGTTGCCGAGCAGTTTAAAAGGGATACAGAGGGTAGTTTAAAGGAACAGCATGAAAAGCAGAAGGTGATGGTCCGTGACATTTTAGAGGTGGCACATGAGGTCTCGGAAGGCACACAGAATGCCATGAATATTGTCAATGATTTAAATGCTTCGACAAAGGTGGTTGGACAGACCATGCAGGATATTGCGGGAAGTAACCAGAATACCGCAGAAAATATCCAGACACAGACCGAGATGAGCCGGAATATTCAGGAATCGATCGGAACAACACTGCAGTATGCAGAAGAAATGGTACAGGTGGCACAAGAATCCGGTACACTCAATGAAAGCAGTATCAATGCGATGAATCATTTAAAGACACAGGCAGAAGTCATTGCTGCGACAAATGAAGATGTAGCAACGCTGATGAATACGTTAAAAGAGCGTACAGAAGCCGTAAAAGGCATTGTCGATACAATCTTTTCGATTTCATCACAGACCAATCTGCTGGCGTTAAATGCATCCATTGAAAGTGCAAGAGCGGGCGAAGCCGGAAAAGGATTTGCAGTTGTAGCGGACCAGATTCGTAATCTTGCAGAAGAAAGCAGAAAAGAAACAGAAAATATTGCAAAGATTCTTGAAGAACTTTCTGACGGAACCAATGCGGCATCCGATGCCGTAACGCAGTCGGTAGAAGCCGCACAGGTGCAGAATGATATGATTCAGAATGCATCGGAGAGCTTTAGCGGAATGAGCGGCAATATGTCTAAGATGATTGAAAATATCGAGCATATGGACAGCATGTTAAACAGCTTAAAGCAGGCGAATGACCGGATTGTAGAAAATATTATGCAGATTTCGGCAACGGCAGAAGAAGTGACTGCCGCATCCACACAGGCAGAAAATCTGAGCAATCAGAATCTTGAAAATGCGGAAAATGCGCAGCAGCTTTTAACCGGCGTTCTTTCCGTTTCAGAAAAATTAAATACCTATCAGGTACAAGAATAAAAAGAAGCCGCATCCATGAGTGAACTTTAAAAGTCCGGACACAGATGCGGCTTTTACTTATTTAGAAGCCTGTCTATAGACAAATGTGGCAACAACGGCAGTCAGTGTTTCCGTAATCCAGAAGGCGTGCCATACAAAAGCAGGTCCGGCGGTGTGGCACAAAATAAAGGCGGCAGGAATAATCACCGCTACATAGCGCAGAAGCGAAATGATAAAAGAAGAAAATCCTTTACCAAGTCCCTCCAAAGCGCCGGAAGCCGTAACAGAAACCGCGGATATGATAAAGCCCAGACAGATAATGTGCAGGGCGCGTGTGCCGAGCGCAATCGTTTCGGGATTTGCGGTAAAAAGCGCAATCAGCGGCTTTGCGGCAAACAGACAGCCCAAAGTGCCTGCAAGCATCATGGCGGCAGTCATGGCAAGCGTGGTATCATAAATCTTTTTTACGCGCTTCATTTCACGCGCACCGTAATTGTAGCCGATAATCGGGCGCATACCCTGAATAATGCCGTTGGCAGGCAGATATAAAAAGGTTTGTAATTTATAGTAAATTCCTAAAACAACGACATAACTCTGTGAAAATCCCGCCAGCAGTGCATTTAAGAAAGAAACCAGCAGGGACGGCAGAGCCAGATTTAAAATGGCAGGCACGCCGATTGCATATAGCTTTTTGTCGGTTGCACCGTGCGGTTTTAAATAACAGCGGCGGATATGCACCGGAAGCGGACGTGAAAAATATACGACAAGGTAAATACTTAATGTTACAATCTGACCGATACCGGTTGCAAGTGCTGCACCGGCAATGCCAAGCCGCGGCAGAAAACCGATGCCGAAAATCAGCAGAGGGTCTAATATAATATTGGTAATACAGCCGCACAGCAGAGCCGCCATAGTGATTTTCATGTTGCCGACTGCCTGAAAAATCTTTTCAAATGCAAGTCCGAGCATAATAATCAGGGAAAATGAAAATGCAATTGAAGCATACCGTGTGCCAAGCTGTAAAACTTCGGTATCCTTTGTAAAAAGGGATAAGAAAAAAGGCATGATACCGATGCTTACAACGGTAATTACAATGCCATGCACAACCGAAAACAGCATACCGTGTGTTGCGGCGCGGTCGGCATTTTTGACATCGCCCGCTCCAAGGCATAGTGCAATCAGGGCATTCATGCCGACCCCGAAGCCGATTGCAATGGCATTGATTAAATTCTGAACCGGATACACCAGCGACAGTGCCGTCATTGCCTGCTCGCTGATTTGTGCCACGAAAAAGCTGTCAATAATATTGTATAAGGAATTTACAAGCATGGAAATCACCATGGGAAGTGCCATGCTTGTCAGCAGTGGAAAAACCGGTTTTTCTTTCATAAAAGACTGATTCATAAAACACTCCATTCTGCAGACGATTCTTAAAAAGGTTTAATTATTTTACTCAAACCTGTAATAAACTGCGCTGTGACGTCTGCAACACAAAGCAGCTGTGCGGCAAAAAAAAACGCCACACAATTACCCCGTAAAAGGATAATTGTGTGGCGAAAAAAGATAAACTATAAAAATCCACACGTTGTTTTAGTGTGGTTATTTTAGCATAAAGCCCGAAAAAAAGCAAGGCAGGGCCTAAAAGTATGCTATAATAGAAAGCAAAGGTTTTAGCCGCAAAAGAAATTGAAGAAGGTTTACAGAAATGGAGCAGAAAATGGTACAAAACACGAAATTAACAAAAATGATATTCTGGGCAATGATGGTGGCAGTCGGAGTGGTGATTTCACCGTTACTGCGGATTGAGGGAATGTGTCCGATGGCACATTTTATCAATGTCACCTGTGCCGTCTTATTAGGTCCGTGGTATGCGCTTCTATGCGCATTGGCAATTGGACTTATCCGCATGGCATTTATGGGCATTCCGCCGCTTGCACTGACGGGGGCGGTATTCGGCGCGGCGCTGTCAGGCATTTTATACCGGGCGTCGAAGGGAAAGATTATTTTTGCATTTTTAGGTGAAGTCATCGGTACAGGCATTATCGGTGCAATTGTATCATATCCGGTAATGGCGCTGTTATGGGGCAGAACCGGGCTTACATGGCTGTTTTATGTGCCGTCCTTTATAGCGGGAACATTAATCGGCGGCAGTATCGCCTTTTTATTCTTAAAGCAGTTACAGCGCATGAAACTGCTGACAAAGTTCCAGCAGGCATTGGGAACACAGGTTTATGACAAAGTAAAACAGGCAGAAAGCAGCCTTAAACAGTAAAACAAAAAGGAAGGAAATACAAAAATGCTTGAAAAGATGAAAAAAGCAAAAGAAGCGGTCATCAGTCAGGCACCGCTCATACACTGCATTACCAATCCTATTTCAATCAATGACTGTGCCAATGTAGTGTTGGCGCTGGGGGCAAAGCCGATTATGGCAGAACACCCGAAGGAAGTCCATGAAATCACGGCACTTGCAAAGGCATTGGCAGTCAACCTCGGTAACATTACCGATGCAAGGGCAGAATCCATATTTATATCCGGTGGAGTGGCTAAAAATGCGCAGATACCCTGTGTGATAGATGTGGTCGGCGCGGCATGCTCTGCCTTGCGCATGGAGCTGGCACAAAGGTTTATCCGTGAGTGCGCACCGTGTGTCATTAAAGGCAATTTGTCTGAAATCAAAGCGCTTGCGGGAGTGGACAACGCGGCACAGGGAATTGATGTCGGTCAAAAAGACAGTGTAAACGGAAAGGATACACAGAAGTTACAAAAGACCGGACAACTGGTTTGTAGCTATGCAAAAAAGGCACATGCCGTTGCCATGGCAAGCGGGGCGGTCGATATCATCTCGGACGGCAGTCAGGTGTGGTTTGTAAAAAATGGCGTGGCAGAGCTATCCAAAGTCACGGGAACAGGCTGCATGCTCAATGTCATTACGGCAACATACCTTTCCGTAACAGACCCGCTTACAGCATGTCTGCTTTCGGCAGGAACGCTCGGTATCTGCGGAGAGCTCGCAGACAAAAGCCGCGGCATGGGAACGTACCATATTGAATTAATCAATCAGTTATCCACACTGTCGGATGCGCAGTTGGAACAGTATTTACAGATACAACGTGCGTTATAGGTAATACCTATAACGCACTATTATTTTTGTATATTTGTCAAAGCCGGATTTCCGTGCTAATATCTTAGACATAGAAAACATACATGACCTACTTGTTAAGTATGAATAACAAAACAGGAAAGGCATACAAACAACATAAAAATAAAAAATGATTTTGAAAGCCGCGTAAGCAGGCGGCAGAATGGAGGACAATATGAGTACATTAAAAGAAAGAAATTTAAAATTTGAAACAAAGCAGCTTCACGTAGGACAGGAAAGTGCAGACCCGGTTACAGATTCAAGAGCCGTGCCGATTTACCAGACCTCTTCTTATGTGTTTCACAACAGCGAACATGCAGCTGCAAGATTCGGACTGACAGATGCCGGTAACATTTACGGAAGATTAACGAATCCGACAGAAGACATTTTTGAACAGAGAATTGCAGCACTTGAAGGCGGTGTAGCTGCTCTTGCAGTAGCTTCCGGTGCAGCAGCAATCGCTTATACATTCCAGAACCTTGCGCAGGCAGGCGACCATATCGTGGCTTCAAAGACTATTTACGGAGGTACATACAACCTGTTAGAGCATACATTACCGGCATACGGCATTACAACAACTTTCGTAGATGCCAACAACTTAGATGAAATCAGAAATGCCATTCAGGACAACACAAAGGCAGTATTCATCGAAACACTCGGTAATCCAAACTCAAATGTCGTTGATATTGAAGAAATTGCAAAGATTGCACATGAAAACAAGATTCCGCTTGTAATTGATAATACATTCGGCACACCATACCTTATCCGTCCAATCGAATACGGCGCAGATATCGTTGTTCATTCAGCAACAAAGTTCATCGGCGGACACGGAACAACCATCGGTGGTGTTATCGTAGACAGCGGTAAGTTTGACTGGGAAGCATCCGGCAAATTCCCGTCACTGGTTGAACCAAACCCAAGCTACCACGGCATCAGCTTCACAAAGGCAGCAGGTCCGGCAGCATTTGTTACAAAAATCCGTGCAATTCTCCTCAGAGATACAGGTGCTACCCTTTCGCCAATCCACGCATTTATCTTTCTTCAGGGACTTGAAACACTTTCACTGCGTGTAGAACGTCATGTGGAAAATGCGTTAAAGGTTGTAGATTATTTATCAAAGCATCCACAGGTAGAAAAGGTCAACCACCCATCATTACCGGATGCACCGACACATGATTTATATGAAAAATACTTCCCGAACGGCGGCGGTTCAATCTTCACATTTGAAATTAAGGGCGGCGCTGAAGAAGCAAAGAAGTTCATTGATAACCTTCAGGTATTCTCTCTGCTTGCTAATGTAGCAGATGTAAAATCCCTTGTTATCCATCCGGCTTCTACAACACATTCACAGCTGTCAGAAGAAGAACTGCTTGATCAGGGCATTAAGCCAAACACAATCCGTCTTTCAATCGGTACAGAGCATATCGATGATATCACTTTGATGATTTGGAAGAGGCATTTGCCGCAGTAAGATAAAAAACTCTTGCACAGCGCGCTGGTTTATGATAAAATGCAAATGTTACTAATAATATTTTCAGGAGGATTATCATGTCGGACGATGCTGACGGTGATACGGCACCTAACCACAGAACAATCAAAAATTTAAATCAGAATGAATGAATACAGGCATGGCTGCACGGATACAATCTTGCAGCTATGCCTTTTTGTGCTGTTTTAGGGAAATACCGGTGTGATAAGCGAAAGGAGTTTTATTTAAAGATGGGTACAGATATTGTATCGTGGGTAATTATTATTTGCTGCATTATGATGTCAGCATACTTTTCAGCGACAGAAACAGCGTTTTCTTCGCTTAACAGGATTCGTATCAAAAATATGGCGGAAAAAGGGAGTAAGCGGGCAAAGCTGGTGTTAAAGCTTTCAGAAAATTATGACAGCCTGCTTTCAACGATTCTGATAGGGAATAATATTGTCAATATTACCTGTACATCACTTGTTACAATTCTTTGTGTCAAGGGATTTGGTGAAGATGTGGGGGCAACCTTGTCAACCGTGATTACAACCGTGGTGATTCTGGTATTTGGTGAAGTTTCGCCGAAAAGTATTGCAAAGGAATCAGCAGAAACGGTTGCGATGTTGTCAGCGCCGCTATTAAGAATATTTATCTACATACTGTCACCGGCGAATTTCTTATTCCGCCAGTGGAAAAAGCTGTTGTCCTGCATTTTTAAAAGTCAGGATAATAAGGGGATTACAGAAGAAGAACTGCTTACAATTGTACAGGAAGCTGAAGCGGACGGCGGCATTGATAAAGAGGAAGGAAGCTTAATCCGCAGTGCAATTGAGTTTAATGAACTGGAAGCGATAGATATTTTAACCCCGCGTGTCGATGTCATCGGTGTGTCCGTAGAATTATCCAAACCGGAAATTGCAAAGGTATTTGCAAAAACAGGATATTCGCGCCTGCCGGTATATGAAAAAGACATGGATAATGTTGTCGGCATTTTATATCACAAGGATTTTTACAATTACGTCAATAATTCGGATATGACAATCCGTGAAGCCGTAAAGCCGGTGCTGTTTACGACAAAGCATAAAAACATCAGTGAACTGTTAAAAGAATTACAGGTAAAACATATGCACATTGCGGTGATAGTGGATGAATTTGGCTGTACGGTCGGTATCCTTACATTAGAAGATATTTTAGAAGAACTGGTCGGAGAAATCTGGGACGAACACGATGAAGTCGTGCGGGAGGTTGAGCCGTTATCGGAAAATGTGTACCGTGTTTCAGGTAAAACCAATGTCGAGCGCCTGTTTGAATCCCTCGGATATGAGCAGGAATTTGATGTGCAGACTGTCAGTGGCTGGATTATGGAGCTTTTAGAGCGTATACCGGAAGCGGGTGACACCGTAGATTACCGGAACATGCACCTCACTGTAGAGAGCATGAAAGAAAAGCGCGTGGATACGGTAAGGCTGGAAATCCGCCCCGAAAGCCAGAGTGCATAGTGAAAAAAGAAAAGAGGAAGCTGCAATTATGATGACAGAATTAGAGCAGTATTACAATAAATTTAACGAAGAAAAGCGGTTAGACAGCCGTCATGGAAAAGTCGAGTTTATTACGTCCATGAAATATATTCACGAATATCTGGGCGGGGACACGACAAAGAAAATCTTAGACATCGGTGCAGGAACCGGAAAATATTCGGTGGCACTGGCAGAAGAAGGTTACGATGTCAGCGCTGTTGAACTGGTAAAGCACAATTTGGGACTGTTAAAAGCCAAAAACAGCAGTGTAAAAGCTTATCAGGGCAATGCGTTAAAACTCAGACGATTTGAAAATGATACGTTTGATGTGACATTGTTATTCGGACCAATGTATCATTTATTTACTAAGGAAGACAAAGTCCGGGCGCTGTGCGAAGCAAAGCGCGTGACAAAGCCAGGCGGCATAATCTTTGTGGCATATGTCATGAACGAATACAGCATTTTAACATACGGTTTTAAGCAGAAGCATATTGCCGAGTGTGTGAGGGACGGACGCATTTCAGAGGAATTTCAGTGTATGTCTGCGCCGAGCGACTTATACGACTACGTGCGGATTGAGCAGATTGACGCATTAAATCAAGAAGCCGGACTGGAGCGCATCAAAATTATTACACCGGACGGCCCTGCCAACTATATGCGTCAGGTGCTAAACAGTCTGACTGAGGAAGAATTTGAGTTATTTATCCAATACCATTTATCAACGTGTGAGCGGCAGGACTTAATTGGGGCGGCGGCGCATACGGTGGATATTTTAAGAAAGTAAAGGCTTGCCTTTAAAAATCCCGCTTATGCGCCTTGACATAGCGTACAAAGCTTTCCGCCTGCGGGGAGAGCGGTTTTTCTTTTGCATAATTTAAGCTGATATAGCTGTAAATACCGGGCGTTACCGGAATAAATGCAAGTGAAGAATCGTTTTCCTGCCGGGCAGAGTGGTGCATCATCAGCGTAATCCCGGCACCGTTGCGTACAAGGTCAATCAGCGTTGCACCGCGGTTTCCGGTATAGGCGATGTGCGGTTCAAATCCGGCATTGCGGCATTCACGGATACACAAATCATTTATAAAAGAATGTTCCGGAAATAACAGAAACGTTTCTCCGCGCAGCTGTTCAAACGGCAGATTATCCGCCTTAGCGAGCGGGTGCGTAGCAGGAAGCACGGCGGTCAGGTAATCAATCATATAAGGGATACTGTTAAATTCCTTCACAGAAGACGATTCACTTCTTAAAAATGCAATATCGCATTTGCCGTCCGTGAGCAGTTCTTTTACAAATGTAGAATCGCCCTCAATCGTCTGCAATGTCATATCGGGATTCTCATTTAAAAATCCTGCAATCAGTGCCGTAATCGCGTGCTGTTTCATTGAAGGAATCGACCCAAGCACAATATTGCCGCTGTCCTGATGAATCTTGCGGCGCACATTTTTTTCAAATTCATATTCCAGACCGACCATCTTTCGCGCATACGGCAGCATAGCATCTGTCCAAACTCCGTAAGAACAACCGTCCGCGTTGTACGCTCAAAAAGTTCCACACCAATTTCAGTTTCCAGCTTCTTAATGTGCTTTGACAGACACGACTGCGAAATAAAAAGACATTCCGCCGCCTCCAAAAAATTCTTCTTCTCCGTCAAAGTCACAAACTCCTCCAGATACCGAACATTCAAATTCATTAGACAAAACCTCCAATTGTATTATATATAAGGAAAAACCAGCCCACACAAGGAATAAATAAGCAATCGGCGAAGTCAAGTAACACGTTGAGCTGATTGCTTATTTATTCCCCTATGTTGAGCAGCTTGCTTATTTATTCCCCCTGCGGTGAGTGGCAGACTTTTAAATTTCCTGTAATTAGATGATTGACTTTTTATTCCACAGTGGAATAAATATACCCCAATTATGAATTGAATGTCAACGATAATTCATATAAAATAAACTTGTCAATGAAAGCACCTGACGGCCTTAGCATAGCCCGCAGACCTGCCGGTGCAGTAAAATTATAAAACTTTTCATTGCAAAATCACAATAAATATAAAAGAAATGAGGTGCAGCAAGTGAAAAGATATTGGAAATATATCAGACCCTATATACAATACTATATTTTAGGTCCCTGCTTTATGATGATGGAAGTTGTCGGTGATGTGTTACTGCCGTACATGCTTGCAAAGATAATCAATCAGGGTATTGCAGAAAGAAATGTCGTGTATATTATAAAAATAGGCGTCATTATGGGATTTATCGCAGTAATAATGGCAGTTGGCGGTGTTTTGGGAGCGTGGTTTGCTTCTAAAGCGGCGATGAATTTCGGCGCGGATCTGCGCATGGATTTATTTGAAAAAATCCAGCAGTTTTCCTTTCAGAATATCGACAATTTCAGTACCGGTTCATTAATAACAAGATTAACCAACGACATCACACAGATTCAGAATATGATTATGATGACACTCAGAATGTGTCTGCGCTCGCCAGGCATTTTAATCGGAGCGATGGTGATGGCATTTGTCATCAGCCCGAAGCTGGCGGCGATATTCATTATCGTCCTGCCGGTGCTGGCAGTCCTTATTGTAGTCATCATGCGGCGTGCATTTCCGCAGTTTAGAACCTTGCAGGAAAAACTGGATGCACTCAATTCCTGTATTCAGGAAGGACTGGTGGGTATCCGGCTGATAAAGTCCTTTGTGCGGGGCGACTATGAAGAAATGCGTTTTGAAAAAAGAAATCAGCAATTAAAAGAAGCCAATCTGACGGCAATGAAAACTATGCTTTTGTATACACCGCTGATGACACTGGCACTGAATATTACAACCGTGGTTGTTGTCTGGTCGGGTGGTAATATGATTGTTGCCGGAAATATGCAGGTTGGCGATTTGACGGCATTTACCAATTACATCGTGCAGATTATGTCCAGTCTTACCATGCTTTCGATTGCATTTTTAAACTGGGCGCGTGCCATAGCATCTTTCCGCCGTGTCGGTGAAGTTCTCGATGAAAAGATTGACCTGACGGATGAAAATGCGAAACATAAGGACAGAGCAGTCTGTGAGGGCAGTGTTGAATTTCAAAATGTATCCTTCCGATATTACAAAAACAGTCCCGAATGGGTCATTGAGAATATCAGTTTTAAACTGGAAGCCGGAAAGACCCTTGGCATTATCGGGTCGACCGGAAGTGGAAAAAGTACGCTCGTGTCCATGATACCCCGCCTGTATGACACCGATGAGGGGACGGTGCTCGTTGATGGAATCAATGTGCGGGATTACGGTTTAAAGCCTTTGCGGGAAGGCATCGGTATGGTGCTGCAAAACAATACGCTTTTTTCCGGCAGCATCACTGAAAATTTAAAATGGGGAGATGAACATGCCGATGAAAAAGCTGTCCGGAAGGCCGCGCAAAATGCACAGGCAGCAGGGTTTATCGACAGTTTTAAAGACGGTTACCGGACCCGTTTAGAGCAGAGCGGAAATAACGTATCCGGTGGTCAGAAACAGCGGCTGTGCATTGCAAGAGCTTTATTAAAGTGTCCGAAAATCCTTATTTTAGACGATTCCACCAGTGCGGTGGATACGGCGACAGAACGCGCGATCCGCGAAGCACTGCATTCGGAATACAAGGATATGACAAAGATTATCATTGCACAGCGGATCCGTTCCGTCATGGATGCGGATGAAATACTGGTACTGGATAACGGAAAGACGGCAGGCTTTGGCACACATGAACAGCTGCTTGCAGACTGTCCGGTTTACCGTGAAATTTATGATGTACAGAACGGAAGGGAGGAGTAACTATGCCGCCAATGGGAGGAGTAACAGGTGCAATGCGCGGTACGAACCGCCGCGGAATCGGCGCTAAAGCAGCCAGACCGAAAAATATGAAGCATACCGTTATGCGGCTTTTTTCTTATATGAAAAAAGATGTGTGGATGCTGGCGGCAGCACTTTTGTGTGTTGTGGCAGGCACAGTAAGTACGCTTGCCGCTTCCTATATGTTAAGACCGATTATTAATGACTATATTATTCCGGCAAAAACATCTGCCGATTTAAAGAAACTGGCAGGGGCGTTAATCGTCATGCTGGCGGTGTATTTGTTGGGCGTGATGGCAGCGTATTTACAGAACCGCATTATGCTGGTACTTTCTCAGAAAGCACTGGTGCGCCTGCGCAGTGATTTATTTGTGCATATGGAAAAGCTGCCGCTACGGTTTTTTGATACCCATACCAAAGGAGATTTAATGAGCCGCTATACCAATGATGTCGATGTTATCGGTGAAATGTTAAACAGCACTCTTGTACAGTTGATATCAGGAATCATTACTGTAATTGGTACGCTCTGCATGATGATTTATACCAACATTTTACTGGCGCTGATTACGCTGGTTATTGTGCCGCTCATTTTAAGCGCCGGAAAATTTCTGGTTAAAAAGAGCAGAAAATATTACGTGGGACAGCAGGAAGCTCTGGGCAGATTAAATACGTGCATTGAAGAAACGGTATCGGGCCAGCGCGTAGTGAAAGTATTTAATCATGAAGACAAAGCCCTTGAAGCTTTTAAGGAATACAACTACGATTTACGGGACAAACAGCAGAAAGCACAGTTTTTCGGCGGTATTATGGGTCCGGTTGTGGGAAATCTCGGTCAGTTAAACTATGCGCTAACAGCCATGATTGGCGGAATCCTGTGTGTATTTAAAGGTTTTGATGTCGGAGGTCTGAGTATTTTTGTGACCTATGCAAGGCAGTTCTCCCGCCCGGTTAATGAAATAACCATGCAGATGAACACTGTATTTTCGGCACTTGCGGGCGCAGAACGTGTCTTTGACATTATGGATTTGGAAGTCGAAGATATTTCCGGTAAAAAGCTTGAAAATGTGCAGGGCGAAATCAGCATGGAGCATGTGACGTTTGGATACCTTGAAAATCAGCCGGTATTAAAAGACATCAGCCTGCATGCAAAAAAAGGACAAAAAATTGCGTTTGTCGGTTCAACGGGCGCAGGCAAGACGACCATTACCAATCTGTTAAACCGCTTTTATGAAATCTGGGAAGGAAAGATTACGATAGACGGTGTGGATATCCGGGAAAACGGGCTGGAGTCGCTGCGCGAAAATATCGCACTTGTTTTGCAGGATACGCATTTATTTACCGGTACTGTCATGGAAAATATCCGCTACGGAAGACTGGATGCAGCTGATGAAGAAGTGATTGCGGCGGCAAAAAACGCCAAAGCTA
>ERZ791682.153-NODE-153-length-57249-cov-4.01687_pt1 | contig 57249 bp, 43 predicted proteins | sample MGYA00509958_ERZ791682 | MGnify/ENA primary metagenome ERZ791682 (study PRJEB30046, sample SAMN00715194) | human gut metagenome | study: EMG produced TPA metagenomics assembly of the A metagenome-wide association study of gut microbiota in type 2...
AGGAGACCAGCTATGAAAAGTCAACCATAAATTAGCAAAAAATTTCTTTTTCATATCGGTGGTAAAAAAGGGTAACTTTAATAGAGCTCCCTTAGGGTGCTTTTTCAGAATCTATCGATATTGGTATACAGACCTCTTATTCGAGGTTAAATTCTACTTCGTCAGTGAGCATCTTCCAGATGACTCTGACAAGCTTGCCGGCACAGTGCCCAAGTGCATTGTAGTGAGACCGGCCTTCAGCCCTCTTGGCATCATAATAAGCCTTGAAGGTCGCGTTGTTTCTGACAACGTTCCAAGCTGCATTTACAAGGGCATATCGTAAAATACGAGAGCCACGTTTGGACATCCTTGTTGTCTTAGCCTGAAAGTTACCAGACTGATAAACAGAAGGATCCAGACCTGCAAAAGCAAGCAGCTTGTTTGGATTGGAGAAACGGTGAATATCACCTATTTCACCAAGAATCATTCCACCATTGATATAACCGATACCAGGAATGGTCATGATGACAGAATCGTTGAATTTCATGATATCCGTCATCTCAGCTTCAATCTTTTCTAATTGGCTATCCAGTAACTCGATTTGTTGAATGGTTTGAGTTATCTGAATAGATATAGCGCTGTCGTTGGCACCGACAGACTTCTGTGCGAGAACTCTTAATTCTTTGGCCTGCTCTTTAGTAAAGTGTCCGTGCGAGTTCACTTTGAGCAGATTTGCCAGATGAGTCATATGCATGGAAGCAATCTCTTTTGGAGAAGGTGCTTCTTTTAAAAGAGCATAGACAGCATTCTGATGCAGACCGGATTTGAAAAAGTATTGAATCTCCGGGAATACCTGATCAACATAGGTTGTCAGTTGGATTTTCAATCGGGTGCGTTGCTTAATGGTTTTCTGCCGAAAGCGCCCCAAGGCCTTAAGATCCATCATATCGAGATCAAAGAAGGTAATAAATCTTAGGTCATCCTGCATCATAAGAGTTTTAGCAATAACAAATGTGTCGACCTTATCTGTCTTTGTTTTACGAATATTGTTCTTGCGCATCTGACAGGTTTTGATGGGGTTCAACACACACACTTGGTAGAACTCAGCAACAAGGTATCGAACAAGGTTGTCACCGTAGTGTGCCGTCGACTCAAGACCGATGATGATGCTGTTCTTATCGAATGATTCGAGCTTAGAGACCAGCAGTTGGAAGCCATCAGCGTCGTTTGTGAATTTGAACGGCTCAAGAATTATTTCACCGTCGGAAGAAATCGCAGCGGCGAAATGGTTGAGTTTGGCAATATCAATGCCTACATAAATTTTCATGAGGTTGTACCTCCCTTTCCTAAAGTCTGATACCATGATGTCCACCATCGATTATCATCGTAGACTTGATAGAAATAAGTACTCTGAGTGAAAAACACTCCGGCAACATCCAGCTGATAAACAATTCAGATAAAGGTAGCGGCAATACACTCCAGTTGAGTAGTCAAGCTACAGAATAGAATCAAAAGTCCATAGTATCTGAATTGTATTGAACCACGATATTAAAAGAAAGGAAACGTGTGATAATTAACTTCCTAATTATCATACAAGAACATTGGATGAAAATAATTAATTCGTTTTTTAAGGGAATTATATTTATACAAAAGCATATTAGCAAGTTTGAAAATTGGTATGAGGGAAAACAGAAATATTTACCAAAAGTATATGCTGTACTTATAGCAATTGTAGTGGGTTTTATGGTATTTAAATATACAGCATTGGGAATAACTGTTATAATACTGGTAGTAATGCTTTCAATATTTCAAAGTATAGTAGGTTGGAGAAATTCGGTACTAAAGTGGTTAATAGCAGGTATTTTATATAATTTAATTTATTCCGTTGTCTTAGCAGTAATAATGAATGAGTATTGTTTTCATGCAAATGTGGCTGTACTATTTACAATAATTTATTTGTTTATGTGGATATTTTTGTCATTAATTTCAAATAGTGAAGTAGCGGTGTTGATTAATGAAACTATATCAGGAGGAACAGCAGCAATTTTTACAATAGGTACATACATTACAAGCATATTATCAAAAAGTTTGCCATCGGTAAACGAACGTGCATTATATTTTCAAGATGACTCTATATTTGAACAAGCATTAGAAAGAGGGGATGATATGGCAATAAAATTTTTTAAAGCAATGCTTTTAGAAAGATTAGACAGTGTATTTATGATAATGCTTCCCATTATTGGAATTACAACAGCAAGTATTATTATGATTAAAATCAAAATATATTGGATGAAAAAAATGGAGGTGGAAGAGCCTTAATGCCAGAATAGATAATCCATGTACAACCTCTTCCTGTTCGGAATGATTTGTGTTTATCCTGAAAAAATCTCCGTGCCTATCCCGGTGTAGAAAAAGGTTTTAAGGAATGGGAAGAAACGTACAAAATCGAGGAAACCGTCTGTCCGGACATTCCAGGCTGAGAAAAGCTGCCACTTTATGAAATATATTTGCTAAAGCGGCAGCTCTGGTTATGGGAACTATTATTCTGCATATAATACCGTTTCATTACTGAGTAAGCTGTAATGTCGGATATAAAATTTATAATCGCTTCGGAATGAAAGCAGTAATGCGGGTATGTCAACAATGTGGTTTTTGTCATGGTAGATGGATATAGCAAGGCGGGGCTTTTGGGTTTTTATAATATATTCGGCGCCCTTTAATGCATCATATTCAGCTCCCTCAATATCCATTTTAATTAATGTGACACGTTCACCTTTTAAAAATTCATCTAAACGAATCACTTCGATAGTCTGCAAATTGTCTGTATTGCTGCCTGCATTTACAATTTTAGCATTTTCATAGCCGTTGGCCATAAAAGAAACATGACCGTGCTTATTGGATATACCATACGGAAGCAATTCACAATTTTTAAGATTGCTTAGTGTATTATCACATTTTTTAAACGAGGCAGGGTCGGGCTCAAAACTCCATATTTTATCGTAGGTCATGCCACCTTCAGCACACCAGCCGGCAAAGCGGAAAGCGGTGCTGCCGTCATAGCAGCCACAGTCTACAAATGATTCATGTTCATTTGGTGTAAATACATCAAAATACTGCGAACTGTTATTTCTCCAGTCAGAAATGGTTAAAATATTTACCTCTGATACACCGCTATCCAGCAGCTGCCTGTAAATGGATTGGACGGCGCTTTTTTTATAAACAGCAATAACATATTTTGTTCCGTTTAATCCAAATTGATTTTGATATGTTTCCAATGAATAAATAGGAAGGTTTGTTCTTTCATCACGTGTATTCTGGCTATAATTATCGATAAAGCAAAACCACGGAAGATTTTCAAATGTACCGGCTAAATCCCTGCCATTGGCACCAGCTCCAAAGATGACAAGATGGGCGGTTCCGGGATTATATAATTTTTTGGCAAAAGCCTGAATATCGGCATTTAAATTCTTATAACAGGCGGGCAAATCCCTTACATATCCTACGTCACCGGTTGCAGAATAATTCAGCCGGGCGGTAAATAGTTCTTTTGAAATTTCATCATTTAGTGCCTGATATATATTTCGTGTAGTGTCAAAAAAATGAGTCATTTGGTTGTTCTCCTTTAGAGTTGTTGAGATATGTAACTAATAATAAAATAATATATAGGTTGATTATAATATAAAGAAATAATAAATTCAATTGGGATAAGGATAAATATAAAATTATGCAATTGTGCCGATGAAATTCCCACAAGGGTTAATTTTTTCTGATTTCGTCCGATATAATCTATATAATTAGAACAGGATTTAGGATGAGTCTTGATTGTGCATGGAGGCATGAAAAAAATATAGAAAAGGTATATAGCCATCCGGATAATGAGATACGGGTGGCTTTTTAATAATATAAAGAAAAATTTATGAAAATCTAGATTGGAATAGCAAGTTCAGTATGGAAAATATTCAAACAAAAATTGAAAAGAATAGACAAATGAAAAAGGTTTTATTGCTATGGTATACAGTTGGCGGCAATTTTGGAGATGTTCTTATTTATAAAACTGTAAGCGAGTATTGTAATAATAGCAATATTTTATGTGATTTTATTGATGTGGGAAGACCATGTAGTGAGATTATGCAAAAAGCAAATAAGTATGATTTTTTGTTATTTGCGGGAGGAGGGATAATAGAACGATATGTACCTAATGTTATAAGGTATTTTAAAGAAGATTTTGATATGTTAAAGGTTCCATATGGAGTTATAGGACTAAGTGTAGGAAGATTTGATTATAGTAGATATAGTGGTGAAATTGCATTTTGGGTAGAAAATGCAAAATTTTTTTTTACAAGAGATGCATATTCTGCTAAACGTTTAAATTCAATTTGTGGAAAAAAAATTGTGGTTGGTAGTACAGATGTTGTGTGGGCAAATGAAAGAATATATTTTAATAAAATTAAAATGGAAAAAAATATTGGCATAAATGTGAGAGATGTACCATATTTGGATATACAAACAGATATAGATTGGAAAAAGTTAGAATGTATATGCAAAAAAGAAAGGATATCGTGTTTTATTCCGGATGAGTCAGGAATAGAACTTAAAGGGCTAGAAAAATGCTTTTATGAAGAACAAAAAGTATTTGATCAGATAGTAAAGTGTGAATTTTTAGTAGCTATGAGATATCATGTTATACTAGTTGCAGCAGCCAATGGCATTCCTGCAATTCCAATTGCTTATTGTAATAAAATTAAAGAATTAAGTAGTCAATTAGGATTAGAAAAGTATGTATTGAATACGAACGAAATTGATTTGTTACCCGCAAAAATAGAACTGTTAAGAAAAAATTTACTAGTTGAGCAAGAACAACTTTATGCTAATACTAGAAAAATGAAGAAACAGGCAAAAAAAATGTTAGAAAAGATATTAGAAACAATTAATAATGCGTAAGGAGTATAATTAAAATGAAAAGAGAAACCGTAATGTTTAGATTTGTACCGACAATGAGATGTAATTTTAGATGTGAATATTGTTTTGAAGATAATAGCTTGAAAAAGAATAGTGCAACAATGTTTGATAGGTATTCAGTAGACGAGTGGGTTCAGGCCATAAAACAATTTAATAAATATGATATAGAATTGTACTTATGGGGAGGAGAACCATTTTGTATTGAGGAAACATATGATTTTATAAAAAAATGTACAGAAGTAGATAATATTATATCAGGTTTTAGAATAGACACAAATGTTTTTTTTGCAGAGAAAATTGCTGAACGATGTGCAAGTGACAAGATTAAACTTAATTGTTCTTATCATATGCAATATCATACGTTAGAGCAAGAATTTAATAAGGTTAAAATTCTGAAAAAGTTAGATATGGTAGGTATGGTTAATTTTGTAGCAAGTAAATACAATATTGAACATCTTAAAAATGATTACGGAATGACGGTAAAAGATTTAATTGATAAGTTTGCTGAAATAGGAGTGTTTGTTAATGTAGCGGGTGACTTTGCGTATGCAAATAATCCTAAATATGAAAAGTATGAGGAATATAAAAAATTTATTCTTCAATTTGTATCGCCAGAAGAATGGGAGTGGTTAAGAAACCAACATAAAGAAGAAAGACTGTGTACAGCAGGACAAAAAATGTTTACGGTCGATTTTAATGGCAATTTTTCAAGTTGTATATCAGATAGGTCATATGGAAATATCTTTCGTGGAGAATTAAAACCAGATAATGAATATTCGTACTGCTCTAAATGCTGTCCGTCTTTAGTATCATATCCTTTTAGATGCGATAACGATTATTCAAGTATAAATAGTCTTTTAAGATATGTTGAAAGAAACGAAAAATATAGGAAAACAATAGAACAGAAGTATATAGATTTTGAGTTTTAAAAATTAGATTACAGGAGAAAATATAAAAAATGAGATTCCCATTAATATTTGAGAGTGGCTGTGTATCAGATGATGATGTTTGGTTTTCTGCAAGTGATTTTAATGGCTTATTCAAAATGAGTTTAAAATCAAAAAAAATAGAGTATATAGGAGAGTTCCCAAATGAAAATGGATTAAAGAGAAGAATGCACTATGGTGAGGCTCTTAAAGTTGGAAGTAAAATATATTTTCTCCCACTTGAAAGTAGATATATGAATATATATAATTTGAAAAATAATACTTTTGAATCGTATTGTATTGCGCAAAACAGCTGTGGTTTGACGAGAGGAGTTATATATGGCGATTATATCTATATGTTTTCAACAAGAAAATCGGATACTTATAGGTATAATACAGTTAATAATGTTTTTGAGAAAGTACCTATAAATAATGAAATGAGCAAAAGAGGATATTGCCATGGATATTATAAATATAAAAATATGATATATTTAATTCAATATAAATCCAATATATTGTGCCAATTGGATTTTGATAATTTGAAAATGAATTATTTTTATTTAAGTAAGAATACGGATGAATTTCAGATAATTGGTGGAAAAAAGGAATTAGTGTATGTCATTAATCAAAAAAATAGCATGATTTATACATGGAATATTAAGACAGAAAATTTGCAGCCCCAAAATATATTTTATCCTATGAAATTGAATTCGTGGCAAACGGATCAATACATAGTGGGTAATAATAAAATGGGAGAAAAATTACAAATATTGTATTTAGATAATCATAATATTATTAATACGGACGTATTTCAAAATGAAAATAGTAAAGAGCAGTATATTATTCAATTTGCGTTTGAGTATCAATCAAGTTTGTATTTTATTTTCAATAATGTTTTATATTCTATAAAGGATGGAATTATATTATTAGAATGTGATTATGATAAAGAATTGGAAAAAATTAGATTAGATATTGCCCAAAATACGGATTTGAAAGAATCTGGATTTGATGTTTTAGATGAAGGGAAAGTGTTAAATTTAGATTGCTTTTTGAAATGTGTATTGTGTAATTAGACAACTGATTTAAATTATATCGAAAGGCAATGCTAAAAGAAAGGGGTGGATGATAATTAAATTTTTAATTATCATTTGAAATTAATAAGATGAAATTATTATCAGTTTTCGGGACAAGACCAGAGGCAATAAAGATGTGTCCGGTTATAAAAGAACTTGAGAAACAAACGGAAATAGAAAGTATTGTTTGTCTTACAGGACAGCATGAAGAAATGCTAAATCAGGTAATAGAACGGTTTAAAATAAAAGTAAATTATAATTTGCGCATTATGAAAAAAAATCAATCATTAACAGATATAACGTGTAATGTATTAATGCAATTGGGACAAGTCCTAGAAAATGAAAAACCTGATATGGTGCTTGTTCATGGTGATACATCAACTTCCTTTGCAGCAGCATTATCAGCATTTTATCACCATATTCCAGTAGGACATGTAGAAGCTGGTTTAAGAACATATAATGTACAATCTCCATATCCAGAGGAATTTAATAGACAATGTGTTGATATGATTACTGATTTATTTTTTGCTCCGACAGAGTATGCTAAAGAACAGTTATTGAATGAACATAAAAAACAATCTCAAATTTTTGTGACAGGTAATACTGCCATTGATGCGTTAAATATTACTGTGGAAACAAGCTATTATAATACAAACATAGAGTGGTGTGAAAATCATAAAATGATTTTATTAACAGCACATAGACGTGAAAATATAGGTGTTCCCATGGAAAGAATATTTGAAGCAGTCAATAAAATTTTGGACAAATATTCAGACGTGAGGGTGATATATCCAGTACATAAAAATCCAAAAGTTAGGCAAATTGCTCAAAAATATTTTGGTAATAATAGCAAAGTAAGATTAATAGAACCTTTAGATGTATATGATTTTCATAATTTAATGAACAAAAGTTATTTTATACTTACTGATAGTGGAGGAATACAAGAAGAGGCACCATCACTAGGAAAACCCGTTTTAGTTCTAAGAGATTCTACGGAAAGACAAGAAGGAGTAATGGCAGGGACACTTAAGGTTGTTGGAACAAGGACGGAACAAGTATATTGTGAAATAGAAAGATTATTGACAGATAAAGAGGAATATTCTCGTATGAGTCATGCAACAAATCCGTATGGAGATGGATATGCTTCCAAAAGAATTGTAGAGATTATAAAAGAATATTTAAAAGGGAAATAAATATGCCAAAAATATCAATTATATTACCAACGTATAATGGACAACAGTATATAGGAGAAGCTATTGAAAGTATTATTGAACAGACATTTCAAGACTGGGAACTTATTATAGTAGATGATTGCTCATCAGATAATACACTCGACATTATTCGTAAATACGAAAAGCAAGATTTAAGGATAAAAGTTATTCATAATGATGTCAATAAAAAATTACCAGCATCATTAAATATTGGATTTAAATATGCAAAAGGCATGTATTTGACATGGACATCAGATGATAATATGTATTTACCAGATGCATTATATAACATGGAACAGTATCTAAATGATAATTCAGATAAAGTTATGGTATGCGCCAGGTATAGTATTATTAATGAAAATGGTGAATTTTTATATAATGCTGGTAAATATGATAAGGATATGATGTATGTAAATAATTGTGTAGGGGCCTGCTTTTTATATAAAAAATGTGTTTTAGAAACGGTTGGAAATTATAGTGAGTCCAAATTTTTGGTGGAAGATTATGATTATTGGTTAAGGGTTCTATTTAAGTATGGTGAGATAGGATATATAGAGAATATTTTATATTATTACAGAACTCACGAAGCAAGTCTGACAATGCAACGAAAACAGGATATTCATAAAAAGTTGCTTGAATTAAGAAAAGAGCATTTATTACAAATAATTGAAAAGTTAAAACAAAGAAAAGATTTGCTGTGTGAATTGTTTTATGAATTTAAAGAAGGAGATATGTTAAATAATGACATTATAGCATTGTTTTATAGTGTTGTTCCAGAATTGAAAATAGATTGTGGTATGCTTAATGATAAAAGAGCAGTTGTATATGGCGCTGGTAATTATGGGGAGAAAGTATATCAGAAATATTCAAATATAATAGATTACTATGTGGATCAGAATAAGTATGGTTTATATTTGCATGATAAAAAAATTTTTTCGATATCTCAATTAACAGAACTAACACACACACATCAGATATTAGTTGCATCTAGTCCGAAAAATGTATATTCTTTTTTGAAAACATTAATTTTAAATGATATAAAAAAGTGTACTGTGATTGTATTTGAAAATAATGTTTTACTATAATATATATAGTGCTTTAACATAATAAAATATTTGAGAGAATTTCATAATTTATAGCCCTTGATTTTACTGATATTTCAAGGCATATAAAAAACAACTTACCCAGATACGATATATATTTTGACAAAAAAATCCACATCGAAAGGAGATAAATTGCAAATTATGTATCGTCAACAATCACTAATTACTTTAGACCAATTTTATGAAATTAAACCTCTTACTAAACTTGAATCTATTTTAAGTTTTATTGATTACTTGCTTTTTGAAGAAGTATTCCCTTATGATTCCCATAAAAGAGGTCCAAAGGGTTATTCCAAAAAGCAATTGTTTAATACTCTAATTGCTATGCAAATAGAGCAATTATCAGATATAAAGGCATTAGTTATGCGTCTTAAATCTGACCCGGTTCTAAGACGCAGTCTTGGTTACGATTATATCGAAAATACACCAAGTTCTGCTACTTTAAACCGTTTTATCACATTGTTATCTGGTACAGATATCTTAGAGCGTACATTCCGCAGGATGGTCTGCAAAGCCAGAAAACTTGGACTTATAGATGGCACTAATGTTGCAATTGATGCCAGTAAGCTTACATCCTATGAACATGCTGTTCCCAAATCAAAGATTCCAATTGATGATTCGACATTCCCCAACTGGGGTGGCAAACTTGATACAAATGGAAACTTTATCAAATGGTTTGGATGGAAAATGCATGCTCTGGTTGACACTTACAGCGGTCTTCCAATCTCTTATATCATCACTCCTGCAAACATTGCAGATGTGGATGTTGCTGAAAAGCTGATTTAAAAGATGATGGATGACTATAAAAATGGACTTACTCCAAAATATTACATGATGGATGCCGGTTATGATAAACCTAAGCTATATTCCAGTGTTTATCATAAGTATCTGAAGCATCCATTCATCCAGAATGAGAAGTACCGGATTGGAATATTTTGCCATAACTTTACGGTAGTTTCCTTCAGTTCGTGCAATATCCAGATCCATGAGTAAGTCTGGCATACGGACATACCTGGTGTTGTAATACTGCTTGCAGGCTTCCATGCCGAATGCACATGCCATGTATGTTTTACCACAGCCTGTTGCACCGGTAATAAAAAGATTCCGGTGTTCAGATATATATTCGCAGGTGGCAAGTCTGTTTATCAGATCCTTGTTCAGCTTGCGCCCGGAAGTATAGTTGATATCCATGATACTTGCTTCCGGCTGATCGAATCCGGCGCTGCGGATAAGACGCTTCTGGCGGTTATTCTTGCGGTTGCTGTATTCGATATCTACCAGCATTCCAAAGCGGTCTTCAAAAGGAACTTCCTTGAATTTCGGATCGTCAAGCTGGTTACGGAATGCATCTGCCATTGTGGTAAGGCGCATTTCAATAAGTTTATCTATTGTACTCTGATTTGTCATATGTGATTACCTCCGATAGTAGTCGGCACCTCTTGTGATGCCGTGTGCTTTATGTGTGGTCTTGGATCCGGATGATTCTGGCTCCGTTTTTACAGAACCAGTTACAAGGATGTTTTTGATACTCTTGTAACTGGGCGAAGCTGTATAGGATAATGCTTTTTTACAAGCGGCTTCAAGCGAAGCTTCTGAGTATTTATCAGTAAGCTTCAAAAGTCCCATGCAGCTCCGATAAGTTTGTTGTTCCACACGTTTGGAGGTCAGTATTGCATTGACCACTGTGTACGTATTTATGCCAATCCGCTCAGCCCATTTGCGGAAGCGGTCGCCATTCCACTCCAGATATTTCCGGTGGTCTTCCGGCATATGTTCCGTAATGGTGCTGTACTGCCCGGGGCGTCCTTTCAGACGGCGGTGGGAAGCAATGCGGTTATGGTTGTAAAAAATTTCAATGGTGGTATCTGTTACCTTTACATCAACTTTCTTTTTGATGTATTCATATGGAACTGAGTATAGCATTCCATCCACAGATATGTGATAATTGAACTGGACGGTGGCTGTCTTTCAGTCACTCAGTTCAAAGCGGGTAGCAGGTAATGGCGAAAGTAACGGCTTTTCATCTTCAAGGAATAAGTCCAACCGGCTGCCCTCTTTCTTTTGAAAGAGTCTTCGATTGAATTGTTCCAGTTTTTCTCTGATTGCACGGTTTAATTCGGCAAGAGAAAAGAACTGTTCCTTTCGGAGTGCTGCTGTTATCCAGGTAGAAATATTTCCTACTGTTCCTTCAGCATTCGGCTTATCCTTTGGTGTCCTGACACGGGCAGGGATGATAGCTGTGCCATAGTGTTCAGCCATTTCCTGATAAGTTTCATTGATCTGCTGATCTTTCCAACCACCATTGTGAACAACTGCTGTCTTGCAGTTATCTGGTACAAGGATTCTGGCAACACCGCCAAAGAACTCGTACATATGGACATGAGCAGTGATCCATGATTTCTGCTTCATATCCAGAAAGGCTTCTACATACGCATACTGGCTGTAAGTCATTACACCTACGAATATGTAAGCCTTTAAGATTTCACCGGTATCCGGGTCGATGATTGTTGCAGGATCCCCTGCCCAGTCAACTTCAACCTGCTCACCGGGTTTGCGATTGATGTGCATGGTAGCACGTCGTTTCTGCTCATCCTGCTGGATATGATAGCAGAATTGAGAATACATGAGCGGTTCATCGCCGTTGGCACGGCAGTCCTCCATGTATTCAGTCCACAGGAGCTTTTTACTGACTCCGTTACGGAGCAGCTCCTTGTGGATGTAGTCGTAGTCTGGCATACGCTTGTTTTGCGATACTGAACTTTCTTTAGAAAACATGAGGTTTTGAAGTTCAGTATCCGTCATAGATTCATCAAGTGGCCAAGAAATATTTAATTCTCTGGCACGTTTTTGAACTTTGACTACAGTTTTCTGAGCAACACCACAGCTTGCCATGATGTTACGCTGAGAGAAGCCCAATCCGGTAAGCCGGATGATTTCTCGGTATTTGGTCATAATCGTGACCTCCTTGTAATGAATTTACACCATAGGGTGCATATCTTCATTATAAGGATTTGGGAACAAAATGATTTCCTTTTTAACGGAATCGCGATTTCCGATAAAGTGGAACTGCGATTTCCATACACCGGACAGGTGATGGATTTCACCTCGGATTATTCAGTATCATGGTCAGACGATTATCCCTATAAACTGGAGAAATACTAAGATTCCACCAGAAGGAATCAACGGGAATGGTCAGTTAGTCTGTCCCATGAATTATGCCTATGTTTATGGTGGCAATGATAATGGAACAATCAAAATTCTATGTCCACATGCATGTGGGAAGTGTGATTGCCCGATGGGTTCCTCGTGGTGTAGTTCTTCATCAAGCGGATATGTTGGTAAAGTAAAAATCAAAGATAATCCAAGGTTTATCACTGTACCATTCAGAGAAACAAAAGCATTTGAAAAACTATACAATCAACGGACCAGTGTAGAGCGTATGTTCGGAGATTTAAAAAATAATTACAACCTTGATAACATCTGGGTTGCAAAAATGGCAAGGGCAAAAGTCTTTATGGATTTATCTTGTATTGCCCTTATTGCATCAAGATTATCAGATGCAGCCAGCAAGGAAAAATCCAACGTAGCATAAATAAAATACCATATGAAATGGAGGTGTCATAATTCAGTTATCCACAAGGATTGAAAATGAATTATGAAATTCCCTCAAGTAGAAAATTTGAAAACTTGGTGTGGCATAAAATGTATCTATATAGTATAATAGAAAATATTATGGAACTTGATATAAATAAAAGAAACGAAGTATTGAAATATGTCGAAAGTTATGGATATTTAGGAACTGAGATAATTCGGGTATATCGAAGTATGTGTGGAGAATGTGAAGAAGTGAAAAATCTTTTATATGATAGTGCAAAAAAATTTAATATTGTTATTTTAGGAACAGGGAAATATTCTTTTTGTATTGAAAAGATGTTAAAAAACTAGATGCTGAGTATTTTAAAGTTATTACAAAGAAAGACGAAAATCACAGGGGAGTAATTACATTATCTGAATATCCATATAAATAAGAAAAGACTATTATAATTGTTTGGATAAGTCAACTTAAAGAACAAGAAATACTTTCTAGTTTGGCAGGGAAAAAATATAAAAAGATTATTTATCCACTGTGGTTTAATAGAGAGATATTAATGAGATAAAATAAGGAAATTGTGTATATGAAAATTTCGATTATAGTACCAGTATACAATGTGGAACAATATTTGGCAGAGTGTTTGGAAAGTTTAGTTTCACAGGATATGTCTGATTATGAAATTATATGTATTGAAGATTGTTCTGAGGATAATTCTATGAGTATACTAAAAGAGTATGCACGAAAATATAGCAATATAAAAATTATAAGGCATACTACTAATAGGGGGTTATCAGCAGCAAGAAATTCTGGAATAAAAGCAGCAAGGGGAGAGTATTTACAATTTGTAGATTCCGATGATATGCTTGTAAAAGGTGCATGTAAGAAGTTGTATAATAATGCAAAAAAAAGTGATGCAGATATTGTATATTTTAATATGGAATTCCTAAATGATACGGATAAATTCTTAATAAGACATGAAAAAAGTAATATTGATTATGTTGGTCAATATACTGGAAGACAGTTGTTTTGTTTATATGAAAAAAACAATAATCATAAAACGGAATCGGTAAGACAGTTTATAAAGAGAGAATTTGTTATAAATAATCATTTACAATTTCATGAAGGAATTATTCATGAGGATGTCTTGTTTTATTTTCTTGCTGCGATGAAAGCGAATACAGTGATAGATATTAACACTTCACTATATATATATCGACAGAGAGAAGATTCAATTATGTGGTCACAAAGAGATAAGACATCGGGTTCGTTAAAAGTATGTATTATGAATATGTGTGCTTACTGGCTAAATGATGAGAGTTTTTCGGATGATGAAAATGAAATAATAGGGAAATATATCAAAAGAATATATGATATATACAAACAGTATGAACATTATGAAAATGAAATAAATGAATGCAATATGTTTGGCAATCGTAAAGAAAAAATAATACAAAAAATTTTCTTAGGTAAATGTGATGAAGTTATTTATCTATCAAAAGACATTATAGATAAATTGCGATATAATGAAAAAAATATTATATATGGGGCTGGTAAAATGGCAACTATTTTATATGATTATTTACATCAGAATAATGTGAAAATTCATAATATTGTTGTTACAAATAAAAAAAGAAATCATCAAACGTTAGCAGGTATAAGAGTTGATGAGATAAATGAACTCAATGAAAATAATGATGCCATATTTATAATTGGAACAGATACAAAATTTCAATCTGAAATAGAAATAGAATTGCGAAATAGAGGATATAAAAATATTATAAAGCCTTCAATATGTCAGAAAAGAGGTTGAAAATGAAGTTAATAAATAAGGAACATGAATTAGATGAGATAGCAAATAAATTACTATTAGAGTTTAATGGAAGAAGTAAATTTTATATTTATGGAGCTGGAAAACTTGGAAAATTGCTTTATGAAAAACTTAAATGTAAGAATCAGTTTTCGGCATTTATAGATAATGATAATAGAAAACAAAGAGATGGATTTTGCAGTCAGAAAGTTATAACATTTAAAGAATATCTGAAAGTTATGTCAAATTGTTCTAACTGAAAGATGTACACTAAGATGTAAAAAATGTGCACATGCATGTTATGCTGCGGATAATATGCTTGAAGATATGAGTATAGAAATGGCATATAAAAGTGCAGATAGTTTTTTTGAAAAAGTCGATTTAATCAATGAGTTTGTATTGATAGGAGGGGAACCTTTTTTATATAAGAAGTTACCGGATATAATCGAATATATTGGGAAAAAATACAGAAATCAAATCAATATTTTTAGTATAACAACAAATGGAACAATAACACCAAAGCGTGATGTGTTGGAAATGTGTAAAAAATATCATGTTTTGATAAGAATATCGAATTATTCTGAACAAATAAAAAGATTAAAAAAACAATATGAAGTTCTAATTAAAACACTTGAGGATTTTGGTGTGGAATACGATATCACACCAGAACACGGGCATTGGATGGTTTATGGTTTTGAATATGTGGATAATGGCGATAATCCAGAACAGTTGATAAGTATATTTGATAATTGTAAAACACCTTGCAGGGAAATACGAGGCAGTAAATTATATTATTGTGTTATGGCACGTTCAGTAGCAGATAATTTACATAAAAATGTCGGAAAAGATGATTATCTTGACTTTGATAGCCTGAGTGAAAAGGATTATAAAAGACAGATTTTAGAGTATACATATGGATATTCTGAAAAAGGTTATTTGGATATGTGTAAGTATTGTCATGGGGCAGATGCTCGTAAATATATTATTCCGGTAGCAGAGCAACTGAGTTTATAAAGGAAAAGAGGATAATATGCATACGATCGGAGTGGTTGTTACAGTATACAATCTTCAAGATTATGTTGAGGAGTGTGTAAATAGTATTCTGAATCAGGAGTATGATAATTTGGATATTGTTATTGTGGATGATGGTTCAACAGATAACAGTCCTGAGATATGTGACCGGATTGCAAAGTATGATAAAAGAGTAAAAGTGATACATCAAAGCAATCAGGGACCAATAGTAGCAAGGTTAAATGGAGCAAATGCATTAAGGACACAGTATATTTCGTTTGTTGATGGTGATGACTGGATTAAAACTGAACTTTATAGTGATATTGTAAAATCAGGATATCTGGGGAAGGCAGATATTATTGATTTTGGAATTATTAGATATCATAGTGAAAATGATATGCGTAATGATAATGGGATATTTAAAGCAGGATTATATGAAAAAAATAAGATGATTAAAGAGATAATTCCTAAGATGTTATGGTATAAATCATCGTATGGTCTTGATCCAAGTATATGTTCCAAAATAATTAAAAGAGAATTATTTATTGCACAGATAAAAGCTATAAAAGATTTAAAGATTCATTATGGTGAAGATGCGGCTGTGATATATCCAATGGTGTTGAATGCACAAAATATTGCTATTATTGGAAGATGCTACTATTTTCACAGACAACGCAAGAATAATGTTTTACCGGGGTATATTTCCGATTGTTATTATTATGATAAAGTCTATAAGTTATATTCATATCTTAGAGATGTTTTTAGTATATCGCAGTATAAGGAACAACTTATTAAACAATTAGATTATTTTTATATTGCTTCTGTGCGATTAGGTAAAATAAGGTATGGTGATCTTGCATTTGAAGAAGATTATATGTTTCCTTTTAATAGAGTACCACAGGGAAGCAATATTATATTATATGGTGCAGGCAGGGTAGGACAGACATTTTATAGGCAGTTGCAAAAATTGGACTATTGTAAGGTCGTGGGATGGATTGATAAAAATCCTCAGATTTATGATAAATATAAGATACATAGTCCTGAATACATAGAAGATTTGGATTATGATGCGGTAATTGTAGCAATAGATTCAAAACAAACATCAGAAAATGTTAAAAATGATTTATGTAATTGGGGAGTAGATAATGATAAGATAGTTCTTTTGTAACAAAATATATTTATAAAATACATAGTAATGCAGACAATGAAATGGTTTTATATGCTGTAATATAAAGGTGAACGAATATGAGAATATGAAATACTTGCTTTTTGGCACAGGAGATTACTACAACCGATATAAAAAATGGTTTGAATGTAAACACTCTAACCCATGTACCTGTAAATACCCTGAAAAATTTGTTATAACAGTAATAATCCAGTTGCACAAGTTGTACGATTTTAACGAATTGTACAATTCGTACAACTATCACAAATTTTTCAGGAGGTTATAATTATTGAATGCTAAAGAGCTGGAAACACAGCACAATCTTAAAAAGTGGGCAGCCATAATAAAAGAATGCCGTTCAAGCGGCATGAAGATACTTCAGTGGCTTGAGATAAACAACATATCAAAAGACCAGTATTACTACTGGCAGAAAAAGCTTAAAGAAACATGTATTGATACTTTTGAAAGACAGGTAGCTACATTTGTGGAGATGATGTATGTGAAATGCTAGAATGTATAATGCAATATTCAGGAAAGCAGGATACTTTTAATGTGAGTTCTGGTAGAGGAATTTCACAAAATCAAATTATTAATATTGTAAAATCGATGGGGTATACTCCACGGATAATATATAAGGAAGAAAGGCTGATACTAAAAGTATAATTCTGAACAATAAAAGAATACAACAACTATGGCTGAAAACTCCAATTAGTATAGAAAAAGGAATAAAGTTATATAATGATTATCTAAGAAGTCAAATGAAGATATGTGTGATATTAACTTCAAAATGTATTGAAAAGAGGAACGTATGATTAATAAATTAAACCAGATATATAATATGTTTTCAGATGAATTGTCAAAGGAACTTTATAGACTTCGTGTAAACTGGTTGATGACAGGTAAGCACGAGTATATTGAAAAAATTGTAGAACTTTCGCATCCGGAATTTCCTGTTTGGAATAGCAGAGATGAAAAGGAGTTCCTTGATATTTTGCCAAGAGATAGGAAAATAGTTTTTTATGGAGCGGGTACTTTTGCAGAAAGGCTGTTACCATATTTGGCGGAATCGTCTTTAAATTTTGTGTTTTGTGACATGAATAGTGAAAGACAACAAGAGGGGTTTTTTGGTTACAGTGTAATTAGCCCGCAAAATCTGATAGATATGTGTGATGATAAAGCTGTTGTTATATGTACAACGAAATATGTTCAAGAAGTTGAAAAATATTTATTAGATAATGGAATAAGAAAAGATGAAATAATTGATATTAGGTCTTATTTTAAATGTGGAACTGGTGATGAATATTTTAATGAAGAGTTTTTGAATTATTCAGAGAGAGAAATATTTATAGATGCCGGAAGTTTTGATTTGGGAACGACAATTGAATTTAAGAAAAAATGTATAGGGCTGACAAAAGCATATGCATTTGAACCCGATGCAAGCAATTATCAGAAGTGTCTGATAAAATCGGAAAAGGAAAAAGAGAAACTTCCCAAAACCGTAGTATTGCCATATGGAACATGGAGTAGCGCAACAGAACTTTGCTTTGATTCAACGGCGGATGGCTGTTCTCATATCGGAAATGGTAAAACGATTATTAAGACAGCTGCAATTGATGATATTGTAGATAAAAATGATAAAATTACATTTATTAAAATGGATGTAGAAGGGGCAGAACTTGAATCTTTAAAGGGGGCAAAAAAGATTATTCAAAGAGATAAACCAAAGATGGCAATATGTATTTATCATAAGCCTGAAGATGTTATAACGTTGCCTGTTTATATCAAAGAATTAGTACCGGAATATAAATTTTATCTTAGAAGTTATAGCAATGCAGATAATGAAATGGTTTTATATGCTGTAATATAAAGGTGAACGAATATGAAATACTTGCTTTTTGGCACGGGAGATTACTACAACCGATATAAAAAATGGTTTGAATCAGCAGATGTTGTGGCATTACTGGATAATGCAGTTGAAAAACAAAACACAGTATTAGACAATATCCGGGTACTATCACCGCAGGAAGGTGTGAAACTGGAATATGATGTGATTATTATTCTGAGCTTTTATGTGAAGCCCATGAAACAGCAACTGCTGGAACTTGGAGTAGAAGAAAATAAAATATATCATTTCTATGACTTGCATAAGATATTGGATATTCATCGATTAAAAAAGCCGGTACAGTATTATGGTGATGCAAAACAGATCATATTTGCACCGGATATAACAAAGAAAAAAATCCTGTTCTTATCACAGGATATGACACTTGGGGGGCCGGCAATAGCACTTTATCATGCGGCTGAGATTTTAATACAGCATGGCTATCAGGTTGTATTTGGTTCAATGTTAGATGGTCCGTTAAAGAAAATTTTATTGGACAGAGGGATTTCTGTAGTGGTGGATGTGAACCTTCAGCTTGAAACCATGAAAGAGAATGAATGGATAAACCATTTTTCACTTATTTTTTGCAGTACTATTAATTTCTATGTGTTTTTATCGGAGAGGGATTGCACAATACCGGCAGTCTGGTGGCTGCATGATTCTTTGTTCTTTTATGATGGAGTGGATAAGCAGTGCCTGAGGCAGATGGATAAAACGAATCTTACAGTTTTATCTGTAGGCTCGGTGCCAGAACAGGCTATACACACAATTGTACCGGATTTGTCAGTGAATTGGCTGGTCTATGGTGTAGAAGATACAGCGGACGTCCATAAGAATCTGATAAAATATGATGATAGAGTCTGCTTTGTAACAATAGGATATATTGAATCAAGAAAAGGGCAGGATTTATTATTGCAGGCAATATTGCTATTACCGGAAGAAATAAGGAAAAAAGCGGTATTTTATTTTGTGGGTCAGGATTCGTCGGTTATGGCACAGCAAATAAAACACAAAATTCAGACAATACCAGAGGTCATTATCACGGGTACGGTCAATCGCAGACAGATAGATGAAATTTTAAACAAGGCAGATGTGCTGGTATGTCCGTCAAGACAAGACCCAATGCCGACAGTTGCAGCAGAAGCAATGATGAATTCGGTTCCGTGTCTTATATCAGATGCGACGGGAACGGCAGCTTATTTAACAGACGGTAAAAATGGAATGGTTTTCCGAAGCGAAGATATAAAAGGATTGTCACATCAGCTGGAAATGTGTATCAGACAGCCGGAGCGACTGGGCGAAATGGGCAAAAAGGCGAGAAACGTGTATGAAAAAATTTTTTCAATGAGAGTTTTTGAAGAAGCGCTGATAGGTACAGTAAAAGATTTATTATAGTGGGTGGTAAAATGTCAAAGCTGGAACAAATATTACAACAATATCAACAAACCAATATTGCTATATATGGTCTGGGTAATGAAACTGAGAAAGTGCTGAATGAATTAGATGCGCAGTATCATATTGTGGGTTTGTTAGATAGCTTTCGGGATAAGGGAGAACTTTACGGTAAGTCTATCATTCCTTTAATAGAAACAGTTCAAAAAAATGTAAAATTGATTCTGGTTGTGGCAAGACCGGGTTCCTGTAAAGCAATTGCAAGAAAAATTGAGGCATTTTGTAAAGAAAATGAAATTGCTGTATATGATGTCAGAGGAAATGATTTATACGAGAAAAAAAGTGTTGTATACGACTTTAAAAATGTAACTGGAATTACAAAGGCAGAACTTGTTCAGCAGATGAAAGGTAAAGATGTTTTAAGTATTGATTTATTTGATACACTAATTATGCGCAAGACGCTATATCCTACGGATGTTATTGAAATAGTTGAATGTAAATTAAAAGAACGTGGAATTCATATTGAGAATTTTTTTAGTCGAAGGCTGGAAAGTGAAAAGTATTTATCACAGCAGACAGCACCGGTATTAGAGCAGATATATGCATATATGCTTGAAAAGTATGCTGTAACTGGAGTGACTGCACAGGAATTGTCACAGCTTGAGTGGCAGGTGGATTATGAGCTGGTAATTCCACGTAATGAAGTCTGTCAGTGGGTTTCGGGAGTATATAACAGTGGAAAAGAGGTGTATATTGTTTCAGATACGTATTATACACAGCAACAGCTGGTTCGGTTGTTGGATAAATGTAAAATAACACAATATACAGCAGTTATAGCTTCCTGTGAATATCATACCGGAAAAACACAAAGACTTTTTAAAATATTAAAACAAAAATTGCAGGGGAAATCCTGTATGCATATCGGATTTTAAGATATATCAGATATTCAGTCGGCAGAGCGTGCAGGAATATCCGCATATAAAATATATAGTGGACTGGATTTGTTAGAAAAAGCGGGATATCTGGGATTGTCGGAATTTATGAAGAAATTAGCAGATAGAATTAAAGTGGGTGTGTTCGTTTCACAATTATTAAATTCACCATTTCAATTTGAAACAGAAGAAAAGAAAATCATGATTAAAGATGCATATTGGCTGGGATATCTTTGCTTCGCACCAATGATTAGTGATTTTGTGATATGGTTCAAAAAGCAGATTCAAAAGTACAATATTAAAAATATTTGGTTTTGCGCCAGAGATGGATATTTAATTAAAAAAATGTATGATATATTTGTACGGGAAAATCAAAGTATTTATTTTCTAACATCACGTACAGCAGCGATTCGGGCGGGGATACAAAGCAGGCAGGATATTGGGTATATTGAAGAAATGCGATTTAGCGGAACGGTAAAAGAACAATTGCAAAAACGGTTAGGAATAACGGTAAAAGAAGAAAAAGAAAACCTGATAAGTTATGAACAAGAGATATTCAATCATGCCATGGTTTGCAGAGATGGATATCAAAAATATATTGCACAATTTCAGACGAATAATGGAGAGATTGCTTTTTTCGATTTTGTTGCAAAGGGAACGTGTCAGATGTTTATGAGCCGCATGGTTGATGCACATTTAAAGGGATTTTATTTTTTGCGTTTAGAAGAAGAACAGATGCATGATAAAAACTTGGACATTGTTTCATTTTATGAAAACAGTGAAAAGGAAAACAGCGTAATATTTGACGATTACTATATTCTGGAAACGATGCTGACTTCGCCAAAGCCATCGGTTATATATTTTGATGAGAATGGTAGTCCGGTTTATGCAGAAGAAACACGCAGCAAAGCAGATATTGAGTGCTTTCAAAAGGCACAAAATGGTATTTTGGATTATTTTAAAACTTATTTAAAAATCTGTCCGGATAGTCAGTTGATTGAGAATAAGAAATTAGACGAAGTTTTGCTGGCATTGATTCATAGAGTTGGCATAGAAGATAAAACATTCTTGAATTTGAAAGTAGAGGATTCTTTTTTTAATAGAATGACGGAAATGCCAAGTCTGATTTAGTTTAGAATGGAATCAATATTGATATTCTGGAAAGATAAAAGTATGATATACGATATGGGAGGACTGCACAATGCATTTTGAATTAACAGCCTCAATGATGTGTGCCAATTATGGCAATCTTGAGCAGGAAGTGAGGGCATTAGAGGAAGGCGGAATTGATTCGTTTCATATAGATATTATGGACGGAAGATACGTTCCGAATTTTGCGATGTCGCTAAATGATATGCGCTATATTGCCGGTGCGGCAACAAAACCGTTGGATGTGCATTTGATGATTGAACATCCAAACAACCACATTAATTTATTTTTGAAAAATTTAAGAAAAGGTGATACGGTCTATATTCACCCGGAGGCTGAGTATCACCCGTCAACGACCTTGCAGACGATTATTGATGCAGGCATGGTGCCGGGCATTGCGATTAATCCGGGGACGTCTGTAGAAACGGTATTGGAAATGCTGCGTATTGTAAAAAAGGTTTTGGTGATGTCTGTAAATCCCGGAAATGCCGGACAGATGTACTTGCCATATGTCGGAAAAAAGATTACAAAGCTTCTGGCATTAAAAGAGGACATGGATTTTGAAATGTACTGGGACGGTGCCTGCAGTGCCGAGCGTATCTTAGAATTTGCGCCAAAGGGCATGAAAGGGTTTGTGCTGGGAACAACGCTGCTGTTTGGAAAGGACAGACCTTACGGTGAAATTTTGCGGGATATCCGGGATTTGCGGCTATGAACACAGCACTGATTTTATCCGGCGGGGTCGGCAGCAGGCTCGGCGCGGATATGCCAAAGCAGTATATCAAAGTTGGAAACAGAATGATTTTATCATATTGCGTGGAACGCCTGTCCTTACACCCGCAGATTGATGCAATTCAGATTGTGGCACAGGAAGCATGGCGCGGACCGATTGCAGACTGCTTAAAATCTTATGATGTAAACAAAAAATTTAAAGGCTTTTCAAGTCCGGGCGAAAACCGCCAGCTCTCTATTTATAACGGACTGCGGGATATTTTAACTTATGCCAAAGCGCAGGATACCGTGCTGATTCACGATGCGGCGCGTCCGTGCCTGTCAGAAGCACTGGTTACGGCATGTATTGGCGCATTGGAAGAACATGACGGCGTACTTCCGGTGCTGCCGATGAAGGATACGGTTTATTTAAGCCGTGACGGAAAATGCGTGTCGTCTTTGCTCAACAGACAGGAGATTTTTGCAGGACAGGCACCGGAACTGTTTGTTTTAGGAAAATACTATGAAGCCAATGAACAGCTGCTTCCGCAAAAAATTTTGCAGGTCAACGGTTCGACTGAACCGGCGGTGCTTGCAGGAATGGATATTGCGATGATACCGGGCGATGAGGGCAATTATAAAATCACGACAAAGGTGGATTTGGAACGTTTCAGGGAATATATTTCGCAAAAGAGGCTATAATTGGAGGAATCATTGAAAATGAAGGCATGGGTGCTTGAAGATATCGGAAATATAAAATATAAAGAAGTATTAAAGCCGCAGATATCGGAAAATGAGGTTTTAGTGCAAGTGAAGGCGGCAGGTATCTGCGGTTCGGACATTCCGCGGATTTATCAGACCGGCGCACACCAAATGCCGCTGATTCCGGGACACGAATTTTCAGGTCAGGTGGTACAGACCGGTGAGAATGCCGATGTAAAATGGCAGAATAAGCGGGTGGGTATTTTTCCGTTAATTCCATGCCGGAAATGTATTGCCTGCATAAAAGGGCAGTATGAGCTGTGCAGGAATTACAGTTATCTCGGTTCCAGACGGGACGGCGGATTTGCGGAGTATGTTGCAGTACCGGAGCGCAACCTCATTGAACTGCCGGAAAATGTTTTATATGAGGAAGCGGCAATGCTTGAACCCATGGCGGTGGCATGCCACGCACTGCGCCGGGTGAAAGCATCATCAAGCGATACAGTTGCAGTGTGCGGACTGGGAACAATTGGAATGTTTATTGTCATGCTTTTATTGGAACGGAATGTGAAAAATCTGTTGGTAATCGGCAACAAAGCATTTCAAAAAGAAAAAATTTTAAAGCTTGGTATCAAAGAAGAACAGTATTGTGACAGTAAATGCGAAAATGCAGAAGTATGGCTGGATAAGAAGACTGGTGGAATCGGAGCGGACGTCTTTTTTGAATGTGTAGGTAAAAATGAAACCTGTTCGCTTGTAATAAATCATGCGGCACCCGGCGGAAAGGTCTGCTTAGTAGGAAATCCGTATTCGGACATGCTGCTTGATAAGCAGGTTTATTGGAAGATTTTAAGAAATCAGCTGACGGTAACAGGAACGTGGAATTCCTCCTTTACAGGCGAAGTAACTGATGACTGGCATATGATCGTGCATTTGTTAAAAGAAAAAAAGATTGACCCGGCGCAGTTTATTTCACAACGTTACAGACTGGAAGAATTAGACCGGGGCTTTGAAATTATGCGGGATAAATCAGAAGATTATATTAAAATTATGGCGGTTACGGGATAAGCGGCTAAAGTGGATTTGAAACATTTCAGGCGGACAGTAAAAATGGATTGGGCGAAAGAGGCAGAGCAGATGAAAGAAATTTCAATGGATTTTTTCAGGGATGAGGTAAGAAACGGATTTTTTATTCCGACAGCGGTAAAACAGGCGTGGGCGGCGCAGTTACAGGTGTTGGATGTAATTGAAACAATTTGCAGAAAGCATGACATCACGTATTTTGCGGACTGGGGGACGATTCTTGGAACCGTGCGCCACGGCGGATATGTGCCGTGGGACGATGATATGGATATCTGCATGAAAAGAGAGGATTACACGCGGTTTAAAGAAGCCGCAAAGACAGAACTGCCAAAGGATTTCCGGATTCATGATTATGAACATCAGGAAGACCATTGGCTGTTTTTGTCGCGCGTTGCCAACAGCGTCCATATCAATTTTGAGCCAGAGCATATGAAACAGTTTCACAACTTTCCGTACATAGCCGGGATTGATATTTTTGTACTGGATTACCTGTACAAGGATGAACAGCAGGAAAAACAGCGCTGTGAGGAAGTTAAACACATTATCGCGGTTGCGGACAGCATTATTGCGGGAGAGATTGCACAGCCGGTAAAAGAAGCCAATCTGATTCAGCTGGAAGAGAAATATCATAAAACTTTCAACAGAAAACTGGACAACCGTCATATGGGAATTGAATTGTACCGTCTGGCAGAGGAACAGATGGCGCGTGTGCCAAAAGAAGAATCTGACCGCATGGCACAGATTTTTCCGTGGGGCTTATTAGGAAACCGCGGACAGGATAGAGAGTATTATGAGAAATTTGTGCGCCTTCCGTTTGAAAATACGACAATGCCGGTGCCTGCCGACTATCACAGGATTTTAAGCGGTAAATACCATGATTATTTTAAAATCCACAAGGTCTGGAGCGGACATGATTATCCGTATTTTGAAGGACAGCGAAAAAATCTGCAGGCGGTTGCGGACTTTAAACTGCCGGAATTTACATTTGATAAGGCAATGCTACGCCAAAACACCAAAGAAATGAAAAATTCCGATACCATGCAGAACATCGCCGCAGAAGCACTGCTAAATATTGCAAAACTGCATAAAGCGTTTATGGAGGAAATGCAGGGAAAAACAGGAAGCGTTGTTGCAGGCAGTGAAGAAGCGGACGATACAGAGCAAAGCAGAAGTGAAGCATGGACTGATAATGCAGGGCAGAGAACGGGTAAATTGTCAGCAGACAGTACGGCACAGCTGTTGGATATTTTGGCGCAGTGTCAGGGTGTTGCGATTGATTTGGGCAATTTTATTGAGCAGATGAAAGGTGAACAGCATCCGTCAGCAAAGGTGTGTGTTACGGCATTGGAGAAATACTGCGAGAAAATTTTCAATGCTTATAATAAATTGTCTTTGATTAATGAGCAGCCGGAAGAAAATTCGCAGATTGATAATGGAATGCAGGCAGGAACAGCGCAGGCGGTTTGGACAGACAAGATTCAGTCAGAATCAGATTTGTATGGCTGCGAAGCATTACAGCAGGCATTTGTTCAGATGAAGCAGACGGTTGAAAATGAAATTATCCATAAAAAGCTGGTTGCATTTTTGCCGGACAACCCAAAACGCTGGAAAGAAATGCAGGCGCTATATGATTATTACAGACAGCAGGAAAATACAGAAGTCTGCGTAATTCCACTGCCGCTGTTTGCCAAAAATCTATATGGAGAGATTGTGGCAGGGCAGGACGAATACGATAAGAATGATAAGAGGGGCGAATACCCGGCTGATTTGAATATCATTGCGTGGCATACAGTCCAGATGCAGTCGTATGAATTTGCGGCGATAGTGATTCAGAATCCGTATGATGCCGAGAATCCGTATTTGACGGTTCCGCCGGCGTATTATGCAAAACAGCTTCAGCAGTATACAGACTGTCTGATTTATATGATGCCGCAGGGGGTCAATGATTTTACGGAAAATGATATTACCGATATATATGGGCTGAAATACAGTCTGACTGTGCCGGGCGCGATGTATGCCGATAAGATTTTAATCGAATCGGGTGCGATGAAGGAATTGTTTGTAAATCATCTGACCGCATTTGCAGGAAAGGATACAAGAGCAGTCTGGAATGAAAAAATAGAAATAATCGGTGCATTTACGGGAACAGAAGATTTGAAAGAGAACCGGGAAGACGGCGCACAGGCAGACAGAACTGGACAAATGCAGACGGAACAGAAAAAAACACTTTTATACTGCATTGGTGAAAATGAATTCTTTGAAAATACAGCCGCGGCACTTGATAAAGTAAAAGAGCGGCTTGACGTTATTACTCAATATCAGGATTCGCTCAAAGCCGCGGTGTGTCTGTATCCGTATGATATTGCAATGTGGGACATTGTATCAGAGCAGGAAAAGGAGAACATTGTTCAGGTTTTAAAAGAATATCAAAAGAATAAGAATATTGAGCTTCTGTCAGAGGATACGATTGATATCGACCGCATGACCGCCTATTATGGCAGTCCGTCTCCGCTGATTTGCCGATTTGTGGAACAGCACAAACCGGCGATGGTGTCGGAAAGTTCATTTAAATAATTGATGCCATATATGACACCACGTATAATATAGACAGGAGGGGTGTATGCCGATTACGATACCAAAGCATGAACCAATCAAGAAAATATATGTAGAAATGGTAAGGCAGATTGTGGAAAGTGAGGTGAAGAATGATGAAGACGGTGTGGAGATTCATGAACCAGATAGCTTAGAAGATTACTCTGGGCAGTTTAAACTCAGAATCCCACGAAGCCTTCATAGAGCATTGGCGGAACATTCCCAGAGAGAGGGAATCAGTATGAATCAGTATTGCGTATATCTTCTTTCCAGAAATGATGCAATGTTTTTAAAATAAAATAACCGCCTCCTACAGACAAATTCTCATAACTTTCCATTTATTCGGACAGTGAGAAATATGTTTGCAGGCAGCGTAGATAAAGGAGTGAAATAAAATAAATGAAATATCTGGTTGGTGCAGACAATAATACATGGAGATTGCCGGATGCGATTCAGGCAGCGGCGGATGGAGATACCATTGAATTTCAGGCGGGGTATTCGCCGGTGGTGGATACGATTATTCTTAATAAAAGCCTACATTTTAAGGGAAATGTTACAATGGGGGAAGGAGGAAACCGGAACTTTACCAATGTAATCACCGGAAAATTTAATATGAGGCAGCAGGCAAATGTAACCTTTGAAAATATCTGGATTTGTTATGGCGTGCCAAAAACCAATATCATAAACTGCGCAGAGCAGGCAGAGGTCAGCCTGATAAATTGTGTATTGGAAAATACACAGGTGGATGGTGATGTATATCCGGTACTTTATGCAGAGGGTCATTCAAACGTGGTTTTAAGAACCACTACCATCATGGAAAATCCTAAATTATATATGAAAATGTATGTGGGAAATAGTAAGCTTGAAATAGAAGACTGTGTTTTTCAGGATTGTAAGCTGCAGATGGAGTATGTGGATTTTAAAATGAATAACAGTACCATTTATGCAGAGGATGGCAATACGATACATGCAGTAAGATGTGATATGCAGATTGAAAATAGTACGATTAAAGGGTGTGATAAGGGCAAAGGCTATCCTGCATTATGGCTGGGAAAATGTATGGTAAGCACCGTATCAACCTGTGTAGCGCAGCCGGGATTTGACACATCGATATATATAAAAGACGCGTCCAGCCTGCATTCAGAAAGAGATGAATTTACTTCTGTAGAAATTGATGATGCAAAAGCCGTATTGCAGAATACTGTGATTCATGAAACGGTTACGGTACAGAATCAGGCGGCAGCCTGCATTCTTGGAGAATTAAATATCCTGGGTGAGAATGACGAAAAAATCGACCTTGGTGTCATGAACAATTCTGTCATATATGGAGATGCGCTTACCTTAAATCATGTGAATACACCGAATATCAGAATGACCGGGAATTCCGTTTTAAGCTTAAAGCAGCTCAATTACAGCGGCGGAGAAATGAGTGCGCTGAATATTGAAGCGGAGAATGGCTGTAAGCGCTATTATCCAAAGAATGGCACTATATCAGCCACACCGTCAGGCAGCAGCAATGGCAATAATGGCAATTTGGATTCAGATAAGCCGCAGCTTAGTGCAAGGGAGCAGCTCAATCAGTTAATCGGACTTGGCAGTGTTAAGAAAGAGATTGATAAAATGCTTCGCATGGTGGAATTTAACCAGCAGCGTATTGCAAAGGGATTAGAGCCGCAGGAGCAGTCCTATCATTCCGTATTTCTTGGCAATCCGGGAACGGGAAAGACGACCGTTGCCCGTCTGATTGGAGAAGTTTTATTTGAATCCGGCGCATTTAAGAGCGATGAATTTAAGTTAATAGAAGCGTCAGAGCCGGACTTCATTTCCCAGAATGTAGGTGGAACGGCACAGCAGACACTGGCATTATTGGAAAAAGCCAAAGGCGGTGTACTTTTTATCGACGAGGCATATGCCCTGAATAAAAAAGATGCCAATGTAGACTTCGGTATAGAAGCAATCAATACTATTTTAAAGTATATGGAAGACCATCGCGGAGAAATCATGATTATCTTTGCCGGATATACCAAAGAGATGGAGGAATTCTTAAAGACCAATCCGGGACTGACTTCCCGTGTGCCGAACAAATTTGTCTTTGAGGATTACACACCGGACGAAATCGTTGAAATTGGTGAGAAAGATCTGTTAAAGAAGCAGTACCGGTTTGAAAATGAAGAATATTATGCGCAGCAGGTAAAACGCGCGTATCGTAATTCTTTGGATCGCAGCAATGCCCGCTGGATCCGTAACTTTAATGAAAAGCTGCTGAAAGCTTTTGCCAACCGTGTGATGAATGCCGGAACAGAGGATTTGGAAACCATTACCAAAGCAGACATTGATGAGGTTCTTGCACAGGGCAGATATCAGGCATCTGGTAAGAAAGATGAGGATGCGCTGGAACGTCTGCAAAAGCTCATTGGAATCAATGGTGTAAAGGAGCAGGTAAACCGCTTTATTTCACTGGTAGAATTAAATCACCGGAGAGAAGAACAGGGCATGGAAAACAGCGATTTTACACTGCATTCATTATTCCTTGGTAATCCGGGAACCGGTAAGACAACTGTGGCACGTATTGTAGGCGAGGTGCTTTATCAGAAGGGGATTATCAGTCAGAAGAAATTTATCGAGGTATCCAGAAGTGACCTTGTGGCAGGGTATATCGGTCAGACAGCCAAGAAGACAAGAGAAGTCTTAGAGTCAGCACTGGGCGGGGTACTTTTCATTGACGAAGCCTATTCACTGAGCCAGGGCAGTGACAATGATTTCGGTAAGGAAGCTATTGACGAGATTTTGAAATTTATGGAAGACCACAGAAAAGACATGGTCATCATTTTCGCGGGATATACCAAAGAAATGTCAGAATTCCTGCAGATGAATTCCGGTCTTGCCACTCGTATTCCGCATACGTTTGATTTTGAGGACTACACACCTGATGAAATTGTAGAAATCGGTCTTCTCGGTTTACATAATGCCTCCTATGAGGTCGATGAAGCTGCATATGCTGATTTAGTAAAGAACAACTACAGCCTGACATCTGACCACAGCAACGGACGCTGGGTAAGAAACTTAAATGAAGAACTGATTATGGTGATGTCGGAGCGCATTGCTCATACGCAGGATGCGGATATTAACCGGATTTTGCAGGAGGATTTAGATGCAGTCCGCGCAGGAAATCGTGGAGGACGTACATTAAAAAATGCACAGTATGGCAGCGACAAGATAGTTGCAGATGAAAACGGATATGCAGTACCGCCAGCCAACAGCTGATTGTTAAAAAGGAGTTCCCCATGACCAACAAAATCTTATTTTTTACCACCAGACAGTTATGCTACCACAGCGCCGGATTTTTTGCGGCGCAGCTGGCAGATGCACTGGAAAATGCAGGGTATCAATGTGAATTGTGCGAAATCCCGGAAGACGGCATCGCTGGAGAAATGCGTGAACAGGCAGTACCGGCAAAAGATACGGCGGGGGAGATTTCGCCGCAGGCAGCAGCCGTGCTGGAGCGTTATATCGGAAAGGAATACGCGGCGGTCATTGACTTTAATTCCAAGCTGCCGCGGCTGATGTGCGATGATGACACCTATTATCTGGACACCATTCAGGCACCGTTTTTTAACTACATTTTAGACAATCCGCTGTATCACCATGCAACACTGCAATGTCCGTTACAGCGGTATCATGTCCTGTTAGTCGATGAAGAACACGCCGCTTATGTACGGAAGCATTATCCGCATATTCAGGGTACGCATATGCTGTCGCTTGGTGCCAATGAAGCGGTTATCGGAAAGGCATTTGAGCAGAAGCAGGAAAATGTATTATTTATGGGGACATACCGCAGCCCGGAAATATATCTGGAGCAGATTCGCAGTCAGGATATGCAGGCACAGAAAGAAATGCTGCAAATGATTGAGCGGATTCAGGCAGAGCCGGATTTATCCGTGGAGCGCGCATTAAGAGCCGTTTTGGAAGAACAGGATAGAAAAATTTCAGAAGAAGATTTTGCATTGCTGATGAATACATACTATCCGGTGGAAATGTATCTGCGCAATTATGACCGGGAACAGCTGGTGACGGCACTCGTCCGGGCAAAAATTCCGGTAAGAATTGTAGGCGACTGGTGGGAGCGGTACGCATATGCCGCTGCGCCGAATCTGCAAGTGGAGCAGCCGGTTGCATTTGACCGTTCATTTGATAAAATTGCGGGAAGTGCCGTAATAGCGGATTCGTCCCCGTTTTTTAAAATGGGAATCCATGACCGTGTGTTTGCGGGCATGGCAAATCATACAGCGGTTCTGACTGATGAAAACCCTTACAGAAAAAAAGTCTTCGGAACAGGACAGCATATCCTTGATACGGACTGCCCGGTTGTTTTGTATTCATCGGTAAATCCACAACAGGCATGTGATATGGCAGAAGAATTGTTGATAAACCGTGGCAGGCGTAAAGACCTTGTGGATAAAGCGTATGAAATGTATCAGAAAGAATTTACATGGAATAAAGTAGCGGAACGATTTGTAAAGCTTTTGACAGAATAATTTACAAGAACCTTTAATAAGTGTTATAATAAAACACAAATGATATCAGGGTCAAAAAGTCTAAATCCACATGAGCTTGCTCATAGTTTTGGGTTTATGCCCCCAACATCACATAAAGGTATGTGATAAAAATACATTGTCGGAGGACGGATTATGCAGGATACGAATTCGATTTACGGGCTGTTAAAAGAAAGCGCAGAAAAATATGCCGGGAAAACAGCCGTTTTATATGATACATTTGCAGGAAGCTATGAAAAGCTGTTTCGGGATGTGACCAATAAGGCAATTCATTTGCAGCATTTTGAGGGGAAGCGGGTTGCACTTTACGGACCGTCATCATACCGGTGGATTGTCAATTTATTTGGTATTATTCTGGCGGGAAAAGATGTTGTGCTGGTGGACTCCTTTCTGCCGCATAAGGAACGGGAAAGCCTGCTGGAAAAAGTAGGGGTGGATTACATTTTATCTTCTACCAATCAGTACATCCTTGCAGACAGTCATGCCATCATGATACCGGGGGCAGAAAAAGATGATGTTGAGGGAGAATATAATCCGCAGACACCGGAAGGAAACGTATTGGTATTTACGGCAACAGATAAAGAATCTGATAAAGCGGTTGTGCTGACCACACAGAATCTGATGTATACGGTGAATGCAATGAATCATCACTGCTATTGCAGCGAGCATGACAGAGTGCTGGCACAGACTATGCTGTTTCATATTTTCGGACTGGTTTACAGTCTGTTGTGGCCGCTGGCAAACGGCGCGTGTGTATGTGTCGGACGTGGACTGCGTCATATTGATGCTGAAACCTATTATTACAAGACAACGATTCTGCCGGGTACACCGTCGATGATTGAATATTTAAAGAGAATCAAGGCATTTAATCCGGAACTGCGTACCATTGTAATCGGCGGTGCACCGAGCAGCTATAAGTTATTTGAAAATTTAAAAGACCGGAATTACAACGTGTATACAATATATGGCATGGCAGAGTGCAGCGGTGGTATTGCGGTGAACCGTGAAATGGACGGTTCATATGAATTATATGATGATGAGGCAGTACAGTTAGGTGCAGATGGAGAAATTTTAGTCGGCGGGCACTGTGTCATGAAAGAGTACGACAAAGATGAACAGATGACAAAAGAAGTTTTAAAAGATGGTATGTTCCATACCGGTGATTACGGCAGGATGAACTGCCATGGCAGACTGGTAATTACAAAGAGAAATCCAGGCGTATTGCAGCTTCCAACCGGTGAAAAAATCTGCCGCCGGGTAATTAATGAGGAAATTACGGCGATTCACGGTGTTGCGGAAAGCTATCTGACAATGGATGGGGACAAGCTTACCACTGTAATCGTACCGATTGATAAAGAGATGACAGCAGACCGTATGAAGAAAAAGATTGACAAATACAATGAAAAGAAGGGATATCGCTGGGAAATCCAAAAAGTCATTGTACTAAAACAGAATCTGCCAAAGCTTGAAAATGGTCAGGTGGACGGTGAAGCAATTCGGGAAATGTTAGAAACAGGACAATATTAATGATAAAAAGGGACAGAAAAAATCAGCAGGTCACATGACACAAGCTTACTTTTCTGTCCCTTTTGGTGTATCAACCATACCGGATTGAAGCCGTACAATGATAATAAATTTATTCTTTATGCCTCTGCATTAATTGATAGTAACGGGGTTACAGATAACCGTCAAAAATCATGCCGGTATAGGCGGATAAATTATAGGGGTCATTTGTCGGGCGGAGCGGGTTTTTATAGGCGATAATCTTATTGTTGACATAATCCATAGGATTGAGTGAAATGTCTTCCGCTTTTTTCTGAACAGCCTGTTTAAAGGCATTCAGACCTGAAAAAATGTCGCCTAATGTGCCGTTATCTGCGGCAGAAATAATGGCATCACGGTCAACGGCAATCGTACCATTATCGGTAACGCTTAACCCGTTTTCATTTAAAAGGTGGTTGTAAGATTTTGCAATGCCTGCAAAGTCCTTTTTTAACTTTTCATTTCCTTCAAAATGTTCGTTGGCATCATTGGCTGTTACCGAAATCAAGTTGTTATAGCCGCCGATTAATTCGCCGATACTGTCGGCAATTGCATCGGTGTCGGTATTCATGCTGATGGTGACAGGCGCTTTGCCGGTTGTATCAAAAAAGGTCAGTACATAATTATTATCAATTGTCACCTCATTTGAAACAGAGGTGGCAGTTGTTCCGTTTACAGAATATACAGCATTTGCCGGATACTGTGTCACGCGGTCCAGACCCAGTGTAGATACCAGTTCGGTATTGGAATCGGAAGCATCTGAGGAATTCTGGGACTGGATATGGAAAATCGTCGGAGAAATTCCCCTGATGCCTGTTGCATCGGATGTGATGGAAATAGCAGAGTTGCCAAGACCATCCGTTAAAAGCTGTGCGTTTAACCCGATATCAGCCTGGTTAATCAGACGTGCAATCTTTTGCTGGGTATCGGTTACGGTGTCAGTAGCGTTTATGCCGAACTCAAACTGATATGTCAAATCCTGCACCTGCAGATCAAATGAGTACTCACCTGCTGCAAACGGCTTAGAATTTGGCTGTAAGAAGTTGCCGGTGTTTGTCTGCGGACAGGCAAGCTGTGAAACGGTAACTTCAAGCGGTTCATAATCCTGCACACAAGAATCTCCGATATATTCGGCATCGATGACCTGCGGCGAGCTGGATGTTGCAGAACGTTTGTATGTAATGGAATCTGTGGATTCATCGGAAAGCTCATCTGCAATCTGGCTTAATTCCCGTGCATTTTCTTTTAAATCAATAGCATATTTTAATGCCGCGTCAGAAAAATCAATCTTATAAGAAGGAGTCTGACTGTTGATTTTTTGTAATTTGCCAAAGGTGCTTTTGAGCTGGGCCTTTGAATGGGTATCATATTTAGAATACTCTCTGTGACCGTACTGGGCGGCATAGTAGTTATAAACCGAATTGATCATCGTCACGAACCTCCTTGTCTGCAATAATCTATATCTCGTGTATTGTGGTTATTAGTGGTAAGCTGTGAAGTTACAAAAACTATAATAGACAGCTTTACGTAAAAAAGCTGAATGTCCCGTTAGAAAATCCGTTTTCCATGTGGGGCATTTGTAAAAAAAGCAATTATCTAAAATGATTGGATAATATTATATACTAATATATTCGGAATGTCACGCAGTTTCTTTAAGGAAAATTTAAAGATTTGGATTAAAAAATTTGTCAAAAAAGATATTGACGAGTGCCTGTTTACTATGATAAACTAGAACGGCTATGGAAGCGGTCTTTTTTTTATGCCTAAAAAAGAACCAATTGGTGTAGAATCTCATACACCTACAAAAATTTAACGAAAATTGGAGGTGGAAGTTGTGCGCGTTAAGATAACATTGGCATGTACAGAGTGTAAACAGCGTAATTACAACACTACGAAGGATAAGAAAACTCATCCGGACAGAATGGAAACAAAGAAGTACTGTAAGTTCTGTAAATCACACACATTACACAAGGAAACCAAGTAATTTGGAGCAGTGAGGTAAAAGCTATGGGTGAAACTGTTAAAACAAAAAAACAGAAAAAAAGCTGGTTCAAAGGTTTAAAGGCTGAGTTCAAGAAAATTGTCTGGCCTGACCAGAAGTCACTTACAAAGGAAACTGCTGCGGTTGTGATTGTATCCGTTGTAGTCGGTGTAATCATTTCAGTAGTGGACTTGATTGCCCGCTTTGGTATCGAATTCTTGGTGAAGTAAGGAAAAGGTGATTAGATGGACGAAGCAAAATGGTATGTTGTCCACACTTATTCCGGTTATGAGAATAAGGTAAAGGCAAACATCGAAAAAACAGTTGAAAACAGAAATCTTCAGGACCAGGTTCTCGAAGTCATCGTTCCGCTTGAAACGGTTGTTGAAGTAAAGAACGGTGCAACAAAGTCTGCCCAGAAGAAGATGTTCCCTGGATACGTACTCATTAACATGGTGATGAACGATGACAGCTGGTATGTTGTCCGCAACACCCGAGGCGTTACAGGATTTGTAGGTCCGGGATCCAAACCGGTACCGCTCACTCCGGCTGAAATTAAATCACTTGGAATTACCCTTCCGGGAACTGAGACTCCAAAGCCGGTTGTCCAGTTTGCTGGTAAAGTTGGTGACCAGGTAATGATTCTTTCAGGAGCATGGGAGAATACAGTTGGGGAAATTACAGCAATTAATGACGGCAAGCAGTGCCTGACCATTAATGTAGAAATGTTCGGCCGTGAAACACCGGTTGAGATTGGTTTTACAGACGTAAAACTTATGTAACAGAAAGCTTAAGCAGCTGCTTATGGGCATATAGGCAGTGAGGCATAAGCGTGGGAGATTGAAGCGGCAGATTTAAATCAGCCGTATCTTTCGCCAATTACCACATAATATTTAGGAGGTGCCTAAAATGGCAAAGAAAGTAACAGGTTATATCAAATTACAGATTCCTGCCGGCAAAGCTACACCGGCTCCACCAGTTGGTCCAGCTCTTGGTCAGCATGGTGTAAACATTGTAGAGTTTACAAAGCAGTTCAATGCAAAGACAGCAGATCAGGGAGATTTAATTATCCCGGTTGTTATCACAGTATATGCTGATAGAAGTTTCAGCTTTATTACAAAGACTCCGCCGGCAGCAGTTCTTTTAAAGAAGGCTTGCAACATTAAGTCAGGTTCTGGTACACCAAACAAGACAAAGGTTGCAAAGATTTCTAAGGAAGAAATCAAGAAGATTGCTGAATTAAAGATGCCAGACTTAAATGCTGCATCTATCGAGACTGCTATGTCTATGATAGAAGGAACAGCAAAGAGTATGGGAATCGTTGTAGAAGATTAATTGATTCATATTAATTTGATATATGTGGGAGGAAAGCAAGTCCCTTCCGATATTACCACTAGGAGGTTTTTTGATAATGAAAAGAGGAAAGAAATACGTTGAAGCGGCTAAGTTAATCGACCGCGCAACATTATATGAAGCTACAGATGCAGTTGCTCTTGTAAAGAAGTCTGCAGTAGCAAAATTTGACGAAACAATTGAAGCTCATATCAGAACAGGTTGTGATGGACGTCATGCTGATCAGCAGATCAGAGGTGCAGTTGTTCTTCCACACGGAACAGGTAAGACTGTTAAGGTTTTAGTTTTCGCTAAGGGTGCTAAGGCTGAAGAAGCTGAAGCAGCAGGCGCTGATTTCGTAGGCGGTGAGGAACTGATTCCTAAGATTCAGAATGATAACTGGTTCGATTTTGATGTTGTTGTTGCAACACCTGACATGATGGGCGTTGTTGGTCGTCTGGGACGTGTACTTGGTCCTAAGGGCTTAATGCCAAACCCGAAGGCTGGTACAGTTACAATGGATGTAACAAAAGCTGTTAATGATATCAAGGCTGGTAAGATTGAATACAGACTTGATAAGACAAATATCATTCACGTGCCAATTGGTAAGGCTTCATTCACTGAAGACCAGTTAGCGGACAACTTCCAGGCTATTATGGATGCAATCGTTAAGGCAAAGCCTTCAACATTAAAGGGTCAGTATTTAAGAAGTGTTGTACTTACTTCTACAATGGGTCCTGGTGTTAAGGTCAGCACAGCAAAATATGTTGGCTAATTTGTAAAAAACGGTTGACAACCTATATATGAAGATAGTATACTATCATTTGTTTGTGTGATACATCACACAATGCAATATTTTGCCTAAGACAGCAGGTCCCCATCCGGGGTTAAAGGTTATTCGCCTACCGAGGATTATGAAATGCGGCAGACAGACAGTCTGCGGTATATTAAGACATGAATCTACGTCCTCTGAAGTCTTGTGCTTTGGAGGACTTTTTTATGAATTGGGCAGAATTTATCCCTCTGGTGGGATACAAATCTAACAGGAGGTAACAAATTCATGGCAAAGGTAGAACTTAAAGCACCTATCGTAGACGAAATTTCAGGACACTTAAATGGCGCACAGGGCGTTGTTTTAGTTGACTACCGTGGCTTAACTGTAGAGCAGGATACACAGCTTCGTAAGCAGTTAAGAGAAGCCGGTGTCGTTTACAAGGTATATAAGAATACTTTAGTAAAGAGAGCTATCGCAGGTACAGAATTCGAACCAATGACAGATATGCTTGAAGGACCTACAGCAATTGCTATCTGCACTACAGATGCAACAGCTCCGGCTAGAATCCTTAGCAACTTCGCTAAGACAGCCGAAGCTCTTGAATTAAAGTGCGGTGTTGTTGAAGGAACATACTACGATGCAGCTGGCATTCAGACAATTGCTTCTATTCCGTCAAGAGAAGAACTTCTCAGCAAGTTCCTTGGAAGCATCCAGTCACCTATTACAAACTTTGCACGTGTTATTAAGCAGATCGCTGAAAAGAACGAAGAAGTTGCTTAATTTCCGTGTCCGGATACAAAACGTATCCATGGAAATGTTGAACAGAGTCTGTACGGATACCGTATGGACGGTCCGGGCAGCAGCCCAATAATATAAAAGGAGAGTAAATAAATGACTACACAGGAAATCATTGAAGTTATTAAGGGATTATCAGTATTAGAATTAAACGATTTAGTTAAGGCTTGCGAAGAAGAATTCGGCGTATCTGCAGCAGCAGGCGTTGTTGTTGCAGCAGCAGGTGCTGGCGCAGCAGCAGGTGAAGAAAAGACAGAATTCGACGTAGAACTTACAGAAGCTGGCGCTAACAAGGTTAAGGTTATCAAGGTTGTTCGTGAAATCACAGGTCTTGGCTTAAAGGAAGCTAAGGAAGTTGTTGATGGCGCACCTAAGGTTGTTAAGGAAGGCGCTTCTAAGGAAGAAGCTGAAGAAATTCAGAAGAAGCTTGAAGCTGAAGGCGCTAAGGTTACTCTTAAGTAATTTTACCCACAACAGTATCAATATAAAATTAAGAACCGGATTCCTGCGGGAGTCCGGTTTTTTACGTTATAGAAATACTGTACGGCAGCGGTGTAATTCGTGAAAATGAATTTACTTTCAATTCTGAAAATGTTATAATATTCATAATTATGCGCGCAAATGTAATGAAAAGGGAAAATTGGTAAAAATTATCATGTATAGTGCTTGACAGACAAGTGACTGTATGCTATTATGGACAATGCACTATTGTGTATGCTTATGCTTTTTTATTGCATTGCATATTAAAAATATCAGATTTTATATAAAAATAAACACAAGGGGTGAAACGTCAATGGAGAAAAACAGAATGCGTCCGGTCAAGGCAGGCAAGAGCATGAGAATGAGCTATTCAAGACAGAAAGAAGTTCTTGAAATGCCGAACCTTATTGAAGTTCAGAAGGACTCTTATCAGTGGTTCCTGGATGAAGGGTTAAAAGAAGTTTTTGATGATATCTCTCCAATAGCAGACTACAATGGCAGATTGAGTCTGGAATTTGTTGACTTTGCTTTATGCGAAGATGATGTCAAGTATTCTATTGAAGAATGTAAGGAAAGAGATGCTACATATGCAGCACCTCTGAAGGTAAGAGTAAGACTCCACAATAAGGAAAGTGAAGATATCAGCGAACATGAAATTTTCATGGGCGACCTTCCACTTATGACAAAGACGGGAACATTCGTTATCAACGGAGCAGAACGAGTTATCGTCAGCCAGCTGGTACGTTCACCAGGTATCTATTACGATATCCAGAAGGATAAGTACGGTAAGATTTTCCTTTACAGCTCACAGGTTATCCCAAACCGTGGTGCATGGTTAGAGTATGAAACAGATGCCAACGATGTGTTCTATGTTAAAGTAGATAGAAATAAAAAGGTTCCTGTAACCGTGCTGATTCGTGCACTCGGTTTCGGAACAAATGCCGAAATTATTGATATTTTCGGCGAAGAACCAAAGCTTCTTGCTACAATGGAGAAGGATACTTCTACAAACTATCAGGAAGGTATTTTAGAGCTTTATAAGAAGTTAAGACCGGGTGAACCGTTATCTGTAGATAGTGCGGAAGCGCTGATTTCAGGTATGTTCTTTGATCCGAGAAGATATGACCTTGCAAAGGTGGGAAGATATAAGTTTAATAAGAAGCTTTCTTTCAAGAGCAGACTTTCAGGACATATCCTTGCAGATGATGTTGTGGATACACAGGGCAATGTCATTGCACAGGCAGGCGATAAGCTTGACAGAGAAACAGCACAGGCAATTCAGGATGCAGCGGTTCCGGCAGTCTTCTTAAATGTAGATTTAAGAAACAGTGATGGTACAATTACAACAAAGAGAGTAAAAGTGCTGTCTAACATGGCAGTTGATATTACAAAATGGGTTGACATTTCAAAGGAAGAAGCAAGAGAACTCGGTGTTACAGAAGCGGTATTCTTCCCTGTACTCAGCCAGATTTTAGCTGAAAATGAATCACTTGAGGAAATCAAAGAAGCAATCTGCAAGAACATTGCCGATCTGATTCCAAAGCACATTACTGTAGAAGATATTATTGCTTCTATTAATTATAATATGCACCTTGAATACGGCGTTGGTACAAAGGATGATATTGATCACCTTGGTAACAGACGTATCAGAGCGGTCGGCGAACTGTTACAGAACCAGTTCAGAATCGGTATTTCCAGAATGGAAAGAGTTGTCAGGGAAAGAATGTCCACACAGGACTTAAGCGGTATTTCTCCGCAATCCCTGATTAACATTAAACCGGTTACGGCAGCAATTAAGGAATTCTTCGGAAGTTCACAGCTGTCACAGTTCATGGATCAGAACAACCCGCTGTCAGAAATTACGCATAAAAGACGTCTTTCTGCATTAGGACCGGGTGGTCTGTCAAGAGATCGTGCCGGTTTCGAGGTTCGAGATGTTCATTATACACATTACGGAAGAATGTGTCCTATTGAAACACCTGAAGGACCAAACATCGGTCTGATTAACTCACTTGCATCTTATGCAAGAATTAACGAATATGGTTTTGTAGAGGCACCATACCGTCTGGTAGACAGAACCGATCCAAAGAATCCGCGTGTTACCGATGAAGTACAGTACTTTACGGCTGATGAAGAAGATGATTATCATGTAGCACAGGCGAATGCGGAAATTGACGAAGAAGGACATTTCGTTAAGAATACTGTATCCGGCCGTTACAGAGAAGAAACTTCTGAATTTGACAAGACACAGATTGAATTAATGGACGTATCGCCAAAGATGGTATTCTCTGTTGCGACATCCATGATTCCGTTCCTTCAGAACGATGACTGTACACGAGCGCTGATGGGTTCCAACATGCAGCGTCAGGCCGTACCGCTTCTGATGACAGAAGCACCGGTTATTGGTACAGGTATTGAAAATAAGACAGCAAGAGACTCAGGTGTCTGCGTTGTAGCAGAAGCAGACGGTGAAGTTCTTTTGTCTGAATCTGATAAAATTATTGTAAGAGAAGATGACGGCAAGGTACATGAGTATAAGCTGACAAAGTTCTCAAGAAGTAACCAGAGCAACTGCTATAACCAGCGTCCAATCGTATTTAAAGGTGACAAGGTGAAGGAAGGCGATGTTATCGCAGATGGTCCTTCTACACAGAATGGTGAAATTGCATTAGGTAAGAACCCGTTAATCGGTTTTATGACATGGGAAGGTTACAACTACGAAGATGCTGTATTATTAAGTGAACGTCTGGTGCGTGATGATGTATACACTTCTATCCATATTGAAGAATATGAAATCGAAGCCCGTGATACAAAGTTAGGACCGGAAGAAATCACAAGAGATATTCCTTCCGCAAGCAGTGATTCTATCAAGGATCTGGATGAAAACGGTGTGATCCGCATCGGTGCAGAAGTACGTGCCGGAGATATTCTGGTTGGTAAAGTAACACCAAAGGGTGAAACAGAACTGACAGCCGAAGAAAGACTGCTTCGCGCAATCTTTGGTGAAAAGGCAAGAGAAGTAAGAGATACTTCATTAAAGGTACCTCATGGTGAATATGGTATCGTTGTGGCAGTGAAGACATTTACAAGAGAAAACAGCGATGAACTGGCACCGGGTGTCAGCAAGTCTGTCCGCATCTATATTGCACAGAAGAGAAAGATTTCTGTAGGTGATAAGATGGCAGGCCGTCATGGTAACAAGGGTGTCGTTTCCAGAGTTCTCCCTGTGGAAGATATGCCATTCCTTCCAAACGGACGTCCGCTTGATATCGTCTTAAACCCTCTGGGTGTGCCTTCACGAATGAATATCGGACAGGTGCTTGAAATCCATTTAAGTCTTGCAGCAAAGGTGCTTGGCTTTAACATTTCTACACCGGTATTCGACGGTGCAGACGAAAATGATATTATGGATACACTGGATATGGCAAATGACTATGCAAATACACCTTTTGACGATGAAGAATTACAGCGTGAAAAGGCAGCTGCACAGGAAAATGGCGAAGATTATCCGGAAGATATGGTAACATTTACAGATAAATATAAAGAACTGCTGAATCCTGACGTATTCCAGTATCTGAGTGACAACAGAGCACACAGAGAAGAATGGAAGGGTGTTCCGATCGGACGTGACGGTAAGGTAAGACTGCGTGACGGACGTACAGGTGAATATTTTGACAGTCCTGTAACAATCGGTTTCATGCACTACTTAAAGCTCCATCATCTGGTTGATGATAAGATTCATGCACGTTCAACAGGTCCTTACTCACTTGTAACACAGCAGCCGCTCGGTGGTAAAGCACAGTTCGGTGGACAGCGTTTCGGTGAAATGGAAGTTTGGGCACTGGAAGCTTACGGTGCATCATATACATTACAGGAAATCCTGACTGTGAAGTCCGATGATGTTGTAGGACGAGTTCGTACTTACGAAGCAATCATCAAGGGTGAAAATATCCCTGAACCGGGTATTCCGGAATCCTTCAAGGTACTTTTAAAGGAACTCCAGTCCCTGGCATTAGACGTAAGAGTGCTTGATAAGGATAACAATGAAGTGAAACTGCTTGAAAGCTCTGAATACGAAGTAACTGACTTCAAGAAAGTTCTTGATGATGGCAGATACAGACGTGACAGCAGAGAAGAGGAAGCAGAATATGCTAAGAATGGTTCAACCATTCAGACAGTCGGTGAAGACGGCTTTGAAGATGCAGAGGATGTAGAGTATGCCGGCGATGATGCATTTGATGATGCAGATGATTATGGCGATGGCAATTCAGATATGATGGATTAATAGAAGGGAGCACGATCATGGCAGAAGAATCAAAAAGAGATTTGACCAGTCAGTCTATGAAGTTTGATAAGATTCAGATTAAACTGGCTTCTCCGGAGGATATTTTAGAGTGGTCTCACGGTGAGGTTACAAAGCCGGAGACAATCAACTACAGAACTTTAAAACCGGAAAAAGATGGTTTGTATTGTGAAAGAATCTTTGGACCGAGTAAGGACTGGGAGTGTCACTGCGGTAAATATAAAAAAATCAAAGATAAGGGTATTATCTGCGATAAGTGTGGTGTCGAAGTAACAAAGGCCAGTGTCCGTAGAGATCGTATGGGACATATCCATTTAGCGGCTCCTGTTTCCCATATCTGGTATTTTAAGGGAATTCCTAGCCGTATGGATCTGATTCTGGACATCGGACCGAAGAACCTTGAAAAAGTATTATATTTTGCAGCTTATATTGTAATTGATCCGGGTACGACAGAAATTCCGTTCAAGAAGATTTTAACAGAACAGGAATACCGTGAACTCTACGATCAGTACGGCAATACATTCCGTGTCGGCATGGGTGCGGAAGCCATTTATGAACTGCTTAAAAATGTAGATTTGGAATCAGAAGTTGCAAAGTTAAAGGAAGAACTTGAAAATACAACTTCCCAGAAGGCAGCAAGACTCATTAAGAGAATTGAAGTCATGGAAGCGTTTTTAACAGCCGGAACAAGACCGGAATGGATGATCTTAACTGAAATTCCGGTAATCCCACCGGATTTAAGACCAATGGTACAGTTAGACGGTGGACGTTTTGCAACTTCCGATTTGAATGACTTATATAGAAGAATTATCAACAGAAACAACAGACTTGCACGTCTGATTGAGCTGGGCGCTCCGGAAATCATTATCCGTAATGAAAAGAGAATGCTTCAGGAAGCTGTTGATGCCCTGATTGATAACGGACGTAGAAACGGACGTCCGGTAACAGGTCCTGGTAACAGAGCGTTAAAGTCACTTTCAGACCTGTTAAAGGGTAAGCAGGGACGTTTCCGTCAGAACCTCCTTGGTAAGCGAGTTGACTACTCAGGTCGTTCCGTTATCGTTGTAGGTCCTGAATTAAAGATTTACCAGTGCGGTCTTCCAAAGGAAATGGCAATCGAGCTGTTTAAGCCGTTTGTTATGAGAGAACTGGTAAGACGCGGACTGGCTGACAATATTAAGAAGGCGAAAAAGAGCGTAGAACATCTTGAAAACAGCGTATGGGATGTTCTGGAAGATGTTATCAAAGAGCATCCGGTTATGTTAAACCGTGCTCCTACACTGCACAGACTTGGTATTCAGGCATTCGAGCCAATCCTTGTAGAAGGTAAGGCAATTAAGCTGCATCCGCTTGTTTGTACAGCGTTCAACGCCGATTTCGATGGTGACCAGATGGCCGTCCATTTGCCGCTTTCAGTAGAAGCACAGGCAGAATGCCGCTTCATGCTGCTTTCACCAAACAACCTGTTAAAGCCGTCTGATGGTGGTCCTGTAGCGGTTCCTTCACAGGATATGGTTCTTGGTATTTACTATCTGACACAGGAAAGACCGGGTGCAAAGGGTGAAGGTAAGTTCTTTAAGAATGTAAACGAAGCACTTCTTGCATATGAAAACGGAGTTATTACATTACACTCTAAGATTTTAGTTCATATGACAAAGACCGATGCAGAAGGCAATACCATTTCAGGTAATGTAGAATCTACACTGGGAAGATTTATTTTTAATGAAATTCTTCCACAGGATTTAGGATATGTAGACAGAAGCAAGGAAGAAAACCAGATGCTTCTGGAGGTTGATTTCCATGTAGGAAAGAAGCAGTTAAAGGATATTTTACAGCACGTTATTAATACCCACGGTACAACGACAACAGCCGAAGTACTTGATGATATTAAGGCAATGGGTTATAAGTATTCTACAAGAGCAGCCATGACCGTTTCTATTTCAGAAATGACTGTGCCGCCGATTAAGAAGAAGCTGATTTCCGATGCAGAAAAGAAGGTTGAACAGATTACTGTAAACTACAACAGAGGTCGTTCAACAGATGAAGAAAGACATAAGAACGTTATCCGCGTATGGCAGGAAACAGATGAGGCATTAAAGGATGCCCTGATTGAAGGTCTTGATAAGTATAACAACATCTTCATGATGGCCGATTCCGGTGCCCGTGGTTCTAACCAGCAGATTAAGCAGCTTGCCGGTATGCGTGGTTTGATGGCGGATACATCCGGTAATACAATCGAACTTCCAATCAAGTCCAACTTCCGTGAAGGTCTTGACGTACTGGAATACTTCATTTCAGCGCATGGTGCGCGTAAGGGTCTGTCCGATACAGCGTTACGTACAGCCGATTCAGGATACCTTACAAGACGTCTGGTAGACGTATCACAGGATTTGATTATCAGAGAAACAGATTGCAGTGCCGGTAAGGCAATTCCGGGTATGTATGTATCTGAGTTCGTAAATGATAAGGCAACTGCAAGCAGTGATGCAAAGGCAGATATCCTTGAATCATTAGAAGAACGTATTACAGGCAGATATCTTGCAGAAGACATCATTGATCCGGCAACAGGCGAAGTAATTGTGGCTGCAAATCACCTTGTAACACCGAAGAGAGCTGCACAGATTGTTGCAACCGGTGTTGAAAAGGTTAAAATCAGAACAATTCTTACCTGCCGTTCACACATCGGTGTATGTGCAAAGTGCTACGGTTCTAACATGGCTACAGGTCAGACCGTACAGGTTGGTGAAGCTGTTGGTATTATCGCTGCCCAGTCTATCGGTGAACCGGGTACACAGCTTACTATGCGTACTTTCCATACAGGTGGTGTTGCTGGTGATAATATTACACAGGGTCTTCCTCGTGTCGAAGAACTTTTCGAAGCAAGAAAGCCAAAGGCACTTGCTGTACTGGCTGAGTTTGGCGGTGTCGTAAGTTTTGCAAAGACAGAAAAGAAGACAGATATTGTTATTACAGACGATGAGGGTAACTCAAAGGCTTATCCTGTATCTAGAGATACAAGAGTCAAGGTTCAGGAAGGTCAGATTGTTGTAAAGGGTGAAGAAATCACAGAAGGTTCTGAAAATCCTCATGATATCGTAAGAATCCTCGGCGTACGTGCCGTACAGGATTATGTACTGCGTGAAGTTCAGAAGGTTTACCGTATTCAGGGTGTAGAAATCAACGATAAGCATATCGAATTGATTGTACGCCAGATGTTAAAGAAGATTGTTATTGAATCTCCTGGAGATTCAGAATTCCTGACAGGTTCTCAGGTAGATACAATTGAATTTACGGAAGTAAACGAAAAGCTGGAAGAGGAAGGCAAGACTCCTGCAACAGGTACTTCAATTATTCTGGGTATTACAAAGGCTTCTCTTGCAACAAATTCATTCCTGTCAGCTGCTTCCTTCCAGGAAACAACAAAGGTTCTGACAGATGCCGCTATTAACGGTAAGGTCGATCCGCTGATTGGTCTGAAGGAAAACGTTATCATTGGTAAACTGATTCCTGCCGGTACAGGTATGAAGCGTTATCAGAACGTTGAACTGGATTCTAATGAAAGGGTCCGCAAAGAAATTGAAGAAGAAGCAGCCGAAAGAGCAAAAGAAGAAGCTGCATCTGATATTTCTGATGACGAAACACTGGAACTGACGGAAGAAGAAGTTACGGTAACTGAATAAAACTAAAGCCGTTTCAGGCATAGGATAAAAAGTTCCGGTATAGTGGTAATGCACTGTACCGGAATTTCTGGTTTTTACAGAAAAAGTTTGAGCAGATATATCTTTGAGCTAAAAATTTTAAAAAGTGCTTGACATATAAAAATATAAAATATATACTAAACAAGTGTGTGATAACAGGGAAGCCCTGCTATGCCACACTATTCAGAAATGAACTGAATATGCAACCATGAATTATTCTAATTCCGGGAGGTGAAAAAGGAATGCCTACATTTAACCAGTTAGTAAGACAGGGAAGAAAAACAACAGTAAAGAAGTCTACAGCACCAGCTCTCCAGAAGGGATACAACTCACTTCAGAAGAAAGCAACAGACGTAGCTGCTCCACAGAAGAGAGGCGTTTGTACAGCTGTTAAGACTGCAACACCTAAGAAGCCTAACTCAGCCCTTAGAAAGATCGCCAGAGTTCGTCTTTCAAACGGTATCGAAGTAACATCTTATATCCCAGGTGAAGGACACAATCTTCAGGAACACAGCGTTGTTCTGATCAGAGGTGGACGTGTTAAGGATTTACCAGGTACAAGATATCACATCGTTCGTGGTGTACTTGATACAGCAGGTGTCGCTAAGAGAAGACAGGCACGTTCTAAATACGGTGCCAAGAGACCTAAGGATGCTAAATAATTAGTATCGCAAAGGCAAACTGCAGGTTGGCGGATTTTCTAAAAATCATGCAGTAAAACGCGGAAACAGTCCGCATTTATTCACAATATGATTTATAACAAGTGCCGGAGTTAGATTAATCCGAAGGTTGCAGGTTTAAGATATACCGCGCACGTACACAGCCGATTATCCCGATGGCGGCAGCCTTTATTGGATGTCGCAGGTGGAAAAAGGTCATATATATTTGTGAGTACCGATGAATTAATGAATATTGTTAAGGAGGGAAGAACCGTGCCACGTAAAGGACATACTCAGAAAAGAGATGTATTAGCAGATCCTATTTACAATAATAAGGTCGTGACAAAGCTTATCAACAACATTATGCTTGATGGTAAGAGAGGAGTTGCCCAGAAGATTGTATACGGAGCATTTGACAGAGTCGCAGCAAAGACTGAAAGACCTGCTATCGAAGTTTTCGAAGAAGCTATGAACAATATTATGCCAGTTCTTGAAGTTAAGGCTAGACGTATCGGTGGTGCTACTTATCAGGTACCTATCGAAGTTAAGCCGGACAGAAGACAGGCTTTAGCTCTTCGTTGGATGACAGCTTATTCTCGTGCAAGAGGCGAGAAGACAATGGAAGAAAGACTTGCAAATGAAATCCTCGATGCTGCAAACAATACAGGATCTTCTGTAAAGAAGAAAGAAGATATGCACAAGATGGCAGAAGCAAACAAGGCTTTTGCTCATTACAGATTCTAATAATATAGGAGGATTTACCGATGGCTGGAAGAGAATATCCATTGGAGAGAACCAGAAATATTGGTATCATGGCTCATATCGATGCAGGTAAGACTACATTAACAGAGCGTATCCTTTATTATACTGGTGTAAACCACAAAATTGGTGATACTCATGAAGGTACTGCTACCATGGACTGGATGGCTCAGGAGCAGGAAAGAGGTATCACAATTACTTCAGCTGCTACAACATGTCACTGGACACCGGAAAAAGAAGGTAAGCCAGATAAGACACAGCCAGAATACCGTATCAACATCATTGATACTCCGGGTCACGTTGACTTCACAGTAGAAGTTGAACGTTCACTTAGAGTTCTTGATGGTGCTGTAGGTGTGTTCGATGCTCAGAACGGTGTAGAACCGCAGTCAGAGAACGTATGGCGTCAGGCTGATAAATACAATGTACCACGTATGGCTTTCATGAACAAGATGGATAAGATGGGTGCAGATTTCTTTGGATCATGCAACCAGCTTATAACTAAGCTTGGTAAGAATCCTGTACTTGTACAGATTCCGATTGGTAAGGAAGATGAATTTAAGGGTATCATTGACTTATTTGAAATGAAGGCTTATGTCTTCAACGGAGATAAGGGTGATGACATTTCCGTAGGTGAAATTCCTGATGATTTAAAAGATCAGGCTCAGGAATATCACGATAAGCTTATTGAACAGTGTGCTGAACTTGATGAAGACCTTATGGAAAAGTTCTTTAACGATGAAGAACTTACAATTCCTGAATTAAAGGCAGCTTTAAGAAAGGGTACTATCGAAGGTACAGCAATTCCTTGTCTTTGCGGTACAGCTTATAAGAACAAGGGTGTCCAGAAGCTTCTTGATGCAGTTATCGAATATATGCCTGCACCAACAGATATCCCGGCAATTACAGGTGTTGACGAAGACGGTAATGAAGTTACAAGAAAGTCATCTGATGAAGAACCATTCTCAGCTCTTGCATTCAAGATTATGACAGACCCATTCGTTGGTAAGCTGGCATTCTTCAGAGTTTACTCTGGTACATTGAACGGTGGTTCATATGTATTAAATGCAAACAAGAACAAGAAGGAAAGAGTTGGTCGTATCCTTCAGATGCATGCTAACAACAGAAAAGAAATTGATAAGGTTTATTCAGGAGATATCGCAGCTGCTGTAGGTCTGAAGTTCACTGTAACAGGTGATACAATCTGTGACGAACAGCATCCGGTTATCTTAGAGTCAATGGAATTCCCAGAGCCGGTTATCGAACTTGCTATCGAACCAAAGACTAAGAATGACCAGGGTAAGATGGGTGAAGCTTTAGCAAAGCTTGCTGAAGAAGATCCGACATTCCGTGCCCACACAGATCAGGAAACCGGTCAGACAATTATCGCAGGTATGGGTGAACTTCATCTTGATATCATCGTAGACAGACTTCTTCGTGAATTCAAGGTAGAAGCAAACGTAGGTGCTCCACAGGTTGCTTACAGAGAATGCTTTACAAAGGCAGTTGATGTTGATAGTAAGTATGCTAAGCAGTCAGGTGGTCGTGGTCAGTATGGTCACTGTAAAGTACGTTTCTCACCACTTGAAGCAAACGTTGATAAGTTCGATGTTGAAACAAAGAATACAGTATTAATCAATGAGCCTCCGGTACTTTTCTGTGAATCATCAGTAGTTGGTGGTGCTATTCCTAAGGAATACATCCCTTCAGTTGCAGATGGTATCCGTGAAGCCGCTAACTCAGGTATTTTAGCTGGATTCCCGGTTCTCGGACTTAGAGCAGATATCTATGATGGATCTTACCATGAAGTCGATTCATCAGAAATGGCATTCCACATTGCCGGTTCTATGGCATTTAAGGATGCTATGGCTAAGGCAGCTCCGGCACTTCTTGAGCCAATCATGAAGGTTGAAGTTACAATGCCGGAAGAATACATGGGTGATGTTATCGGTGATATCAACTCTCGTAGAGGACGTATCGAAGGTATGGAAGATATCTCAGGTGGTAAGATGATTAAAGCATTCGTTCCGCTTTCAGAGATGTTCGGATATGCTACAGACCTTCGTTCTAAGACACAGGGTCGTGGTAACTACTCTATGTTCTTTGATAAGTATGAACAGGCTCCAAAGTCCGTTCAGGATAAGGTTATTGCTTCAAGAGCAAAATAATCTAATAAAAATATAGTTGCAAAATATTTAAAAATGCAATATAATAGATTTTAGCTATGAAACCCCATAAAGGGTATGAATCATTTTAAGGAGGATTTTAAACAATGGCAAAGGCTAAATTTGAAAGAACTAAACCACATTGTAACATTGGTACAATTGGACACGTAGATCATGGTAAGACTACACTTACAGCTGCTATCACAAAGACTCTTCATGAGAGACTTGGTACAGGTGAAGCTGTTGCATTCGAAAATATCGATAAGGCTCCAGAAGAAAGAGAAAGAGGTATCACAATCTCTACAGCTCACGTTGAATATGAAACAGAAAAGAGACATTACGCTCACGTTGACTGCCCAGGTCATGCCGATTACGTTAAGAACATGATCACTGGTGCTGCTCAGATGGATGCTGGTATCCTCGTAGTAGCTGCTACAGATGGTGTTATGGCTCAGACAAGAGAACATATCCTTCTTGCTCGTCAGGTAGGTGTTCCTTACATCGTTGTATTCATGAACAAGTGTGATATGGTTGATGATCCGGAACTTCTTGAATTAGTAGATATGGAAATCAGAGAACTCCTTAACGAGTATGGCTTCCCAGGCGATGACACACCAATCATCCAGGGTTCAGCTCTTAAGGCTCTTGAAGATCCGAACAGCGAATGGGGCGATAAGATTCTTGAACTTATGCACACAATCGATGAATATGTTCCAGATCCAGAAAGAGATACAGATAAGCCATTCCTTATGCCAGTAGAAGACGTATTCTCTATCACAGGTCGTGGTACTGTTGCTACAGGTAGAGTAGAACGTGGTGTTCTTCATATAAATGAAGAAGTTGAAATCGTTGGTATCCATGATGACATTCGTAAGGTTGTTGTAACTGGTATCGAAATGTTCAGAAAGCTTCTTGATGAAGCACAGCCAGGTGATAACATTGGTGCACTTCTTAGAGGTGTTCAGAGAGACGAAATCCAGAGAGGACAGGTTCTCTGCAAGCCAGGTTCAATCACACCTCATCACAAGTTTACAGCTCAGGTTTACGTATTAACAAAGGACGAAGGTGGACGTCATACTCCATTCTTCAACAACTACAGACCACAGTTCTACTTCAGAACAACTGATGTTACTGGTGTTTGTGAACTTCCAGCTGGTACAGAAATGTGCATGCCTGGTGATAACGTAGAAATGACAGTTGAACTTATCCACAACGTAGCTATGGAGCAGGGTCTTCGTTTCGCTATCCGTGAAGGTGGACGTACAGTAGGTTCAGGTGCTGTTGCTACAATCATTGAGTAATTTTATTGGTTGATGTACTCAGTATTTATACAGTAAATTTAAAGGCTTCCGGGAAAATCCCGGAAGCCTTTTTTGGCTTGCTCAGCCATTTCTATTCTTAAATTTTTACCACCACTTCTCACGGTAAGAGTACTCTCCACGGTAATTAGAAGCGTTATAATCAGGATATTTGAAAGGTGCATATACATCATCTTTAGGTGCATCATCCTGTGTATATATGTACATTGAATCATAATCCCATGTCACAATTTCATCACGGGCATCGCCGTAGAGATTTACAGCTTCTGCACACATGGTAGGATGACCGTCATCAGGGAACTTAACAACCTGAATACCTCTGCCATCAATCATTCCACCGCGCTCTACATCAGCATTAAGAAGAATGAAGTCCTGACCGTCACCAGTCCAGTTTACAGGTGTTAAAAGATTACCATTAAGCTCATTTTCCATTTCCCATAACTGGTTACCTTCGCTGTCATAGAAATATATAATTCCCTGATGTCCCCAGAAATTAACAACAACCATTTCATAACCTGGGCGGTCAGGAAGGTAATTAGCGAGACTGACACGCTGTGCATGACCTATGCCATCCTTTTTGAGAAGTTTTCCGTTAAAATCAGATATCAGGAAGCCTTCCTTTCCCGCAACGCAGGCAAAGAATTTAGTGCCTTTGTGCGGTCCTGATTCGAATCTGCCTGGAACAATCTCATCAATATGGTCTTCATTAACAGGCATAGTCCACATTTTATTACCATGGCAGTCAAGCATGTTATAACCAACTAAAAGTTCATCATGTCCATCCCCGTTAATATCAATTGCAAAAGGAAAATGTCCGGTATTCTTATCACTCTGGAAATGCCACATAACCTCAAGGTCATCGTTAAGTGCATACACCCTGCAATAACGATCCTTAATAAGAATATCACGTGGCTTATCAAGACCACGGAAATTACATATACGCATACCGTCAGGGTTAATTCTGTCAAAAGCATAGATTTTGTCAGGAACACCAATAATCGTCCCATCCTCCTCTGTTGTAGAGAAAGGTGCTTTGGCACGTTTCTTGACTTCACCTGTTCTGCCATCAAGAATAAGAATTTCAAAATTCTTGGCTGTTATAACCTCGTCAAAACCATCACCATCAATATCATATATCTGCATAGGCATGTCAGCTGATATAGTGCCAATGTCGTGATTATTGGTTGGTTCACCGTGCTGCCATAAAATATTGCCGTCAAGGTCAAATGCGGTGAGACAGCTGATGGTTCCATAAGCATCACGGTTTACTCTTTTCTGGCACTGTGCCATAACCATCTGGTATTCGCCGTTGCCAAGCAGATGACCAAAACGAAGCTGCCTTCCGGTGCCGCAGCCTTTGAGGTCAATCTTCTTAAGAAGTTTCATCTTAGGATAATGCGCCTGCGCATTTTCACATTCAGCTTTATAAGCATTTCTTGCAGCATCAATAGAAGCAGCAGTACTTTCAGAAGTAGTAACATTTACAAAACCAAACTGTGCAGGGATCGTTGCTGTAACGGCGACTTTGCCACCCTGTACGGCATATTCAGTGTCAATGTCAAAATAGACCTTATCATCAACGCTGCATATAACATGGCTGCCTTTAATTTCTGCTTTAAGGATATAAGTATCGTCACAGTTGTAGTTAAAAGCTACAGAATCAAGAATAGTAACCTCTTCTTTATGACGGTATTCAACTCTCAGTTCATGTTCTTCAAAAACAAGAACAAGAAGATTAGCAGAGTTCTGACAACAAAAACCAATGCCGGCATTACCCCATTTGGTAGTAAACATACGGACACTTGCAGTTATAGTATAATCACGCCAGAATCTGTCGCCGCTTGTAAGCATAGGAAAAGTCCGGTGGGGCTTGTCATTGCGGATACGCATCTGCTCCATAAAATGTTTTCCATTATATTCAGAAATAATCCAGGAAGCACCCTGACCGTTATAAGTGTGGTTGCATACCGGGTCATGCCATTTACCATAATATCCGGGATAATGGATAAAATGATACTCACCCATTGCCGAATGATTCTTATCATAAGGGAATTCACCAATGGGAAAATCAGAGAAATCTTCATTAAGTAAAATAAAATCTGCCATAATAACCTCATTTCTGAGCGACTTTATCGTGAAGTTGCGATGAGAAATTCGCGCAGGCGATTTCTCATCTGCAATCATGGCTATTTGTTTTCGCTCAGAAACAAATAGCCGTGTGAAAAATAATAAAATGGTACATTGCCGCATTCTGGATATATCAATAATATCTTACGACACAAATCATATACTGATTATAGGTCGTTTATAGAGAAAATGTTACTGATTTTTTACATATTTTTGGGATTTTGGAAGATTTCGTGCAGTTTTTTGCAACTATAAAAATACAATATGAATATAATAAAAGCGTATTAAGAAGCAAGATATAAGATTCTATTGTCCCACTTCATGAATAATGTTAAAATAATACTAAATACAATTCAAATCGGGCTGTGGGGAAGCAGATTTAAGATATAAATAACATTTAGAAAGCGGAAATAATATATGAAAAAAAGGAAAGTGTTTTTAAAAGATATTATCGCACAATCTCCTGAAAAAGAGTATGGACAGCTGTATGCAGATATTATGCTTGAACTCTCACAGGGAACGCTGGCACCGGTCCGCAGTGCAGGAACAAATGGTAAAAAGCCGGCGCTTCCCGTGGCATTCTGGGAGTATGTGAAAGAGCCGGATTACGGTGATGTCAGTGAAAAGCTGGATTTTAAGCTGCATCCGCTTCTTCATACAACGTATTACCGGAAACAATTACGGATACAGATTTTAAAGAACGTATACAGCTGAAAAAATATGAGGTACAGTCGATTGAAAAAGCATTAAAAAATCTGGAAAACAAAAAAAATCAGCTGGAGGTTCAGGCAGGAAGTGTATCCGAATATGCAGATGAACCGGTGTCAGCTTCACCGGAGGAACAGGAACAAATCAGACAGCAGATTCCGGATATTGAAACAGTAGAGGCACAGGAACTTACCCGGTATCAGAAGACGGTAAAAAGAAATCTGCTAACGGCACTGTCCCGGTTAAAGGATGAGCAGAACCGTCTGGCAGAAGAAATCCGTTCAATTGCAGCAAAAGATATTTATGCAGAAGATTATTTTAAGAAAACATTTGACAGTCTGTTGACACAGACTGCCAGTCCAAAGAATCTGGCAGAGCAGTATGCCGTGAATAAGGCTTCATATGAGAGCCAGCTGGAAAAACTTAAAATTGATCTTGCAAGCATTGACAATGAACAAAAAAACATTGAAGAAATGTTTTTAGAATACGTGCGCAGTGTTAATGCGAATATTGCAATGATTGATAAAAATTCAACAATCAGCGTTCGCGGCAGAAACATTAAAATGTTAAAAATCCAGGTAGCAGACTGGGAAAGCGAACAGGAACATTTCCGTATGAAACTGCACGATTATTTTGAGCAGGTGATACAAAATGGCCTTGATACGATTGATAAGAATGAAAATCTGAATGAATTTTTGGGAAATGTCATTACAACAAAAAGACTGTATGATGATACTGTGGGTATCGGCAGTGTGAAAATTAAGCTGTATAAGATTGAAGCGGAACGTGAAGTCCCGATTACATGGGCGGAGGTATCAGCCAATTCCGGCGGCGAAGGCTTTTTATCAGCGTTTGTGATTCTGACCTGTCTGCTTAGTTATATGCGGCGGGATGAGAGTGATTTGTTTACCACAGGAGAGGAAGGCAAGGTGCTGATTATGGATAATCCGTTTGAACAGACCAATGCGGAACATCTGCTGAAACCACTGATGGAGATGGCAAAGAAAACGAATACGCAGCTAATCTGCCTGTCAGGACTTGGCGGCGATTCCATCTATAACCGCTTTGACAATATTTATGTGTTAAAACTTATGGATTCAAGTATCAGAAGCGGCGCATGGCGCATGGAAGCCAGCCATATCAAAGGCGAACCGGTGAAGCGGATGGTACTGTCAGAATTCAGGGTGGAAGAGAGGAAACAAGATTGGAAATGAAGGTACAGGAAGTAAAACAATCACTGGAAACGGCATTTATAGATGGAACAATAAATTCTAATTTGGCATATCAACCGGAGTTTATTTCTAATGATTATAAGCAGGGAAAGAAAGTGCTTGTTTCATTAGAAAAGGAATTAAAAAAATGTGATGAATTTTTTATAAGTGTGGCATTTATTAAGTTAAGTGGAATTACACCGCTGCTTATGATTTTAAAGGAACTTGAGAAAAAAGGAATACCGGGGAAAATTATCACAACGGATTATCAGTTATTTACAGAGCCGAAAGCCCTTGATAAATTGGCATCTTTAAAGAATATCTCTTTAAAGATATATTGTTGCGATTCTCCGAAAGACGGATTTCATACAAAGGGATATATTTTCAGAGAAGATGAACTGTATCGGTTTATTATTGGAAGTTCCAATATGACAATGAGTGCGATTACGACCAATCGAGAGTGGAATACAAAAATTGTATCTACCCAGCAAGGACAAGTTGCAAAGGAAATATTAAATGAATTTAAAGAGCTGTGGCAGGATTCACATACAGCAGATTACGAAGAATATATTGATGAATATAAAAAGCGTTATCGTAAGCAGCAGCTTATCAGAGAACAGCAGCGACAGGCGGCATCGGAAGCGGTTGTTGAATTTGACAGATACACATTAAAACCAAATAAAATGCAGGTGGCATTTATTGATAATTTAGCGAAAATGATAGAGCAAAATATTGATAAGGCATTGCTGTTATCCAGTACGGGAACGGGTAAAACATATGCCGCCGCATTTGCTATGAGACATTTTGGCTTTAACAAAGTGTTATTTGTAGTGCATAGAAATCAAATTGCAAAGCAGGCAATGAAGTCTTTTTGTAAAGTGTTCGGTGAAAGTGTATCTATGGGAATGTTTTCAGGGACGCTGAATAAAAAAGAGATTGATAGAGATTATGTATTTGCAACAATTCAGACATTAAGTAAAGACGAAAATTTATGCCTTTTTAAGCCGGAGCATTTTGAAGCGATTATATATGATGAAGCGCATCATGTAAGTGCGGCAAGCTATAAAAAAGTCATGGATTATTTTAAGCCGCAGTTTACATTAGGAATGACTGCTACACCGGATAAAAGAGATGACTATATAGAGGGTAGAAACATCTATGAAATCTTTAATCACAATATTGCATATGAAATCAGATTGCAACAGGCTATGGAAGAAGATTTACTATGTCCGTTTCATTATTTTGGCATAACAGATTTGGAATGGGTTGATGATACAATCGGTGAAAATAAAAATAGTACAAAAGAACAGAAATTGGAAGATTTTAGATATTTAACCAGTGATGAGCGTGTAGATTATGTGATACGGCAGGCGGATTATTATGGGTATAGCGGAGACAGAGTAAAAGGACTGATATTTTGCAGCAGAGTAAATGAAGCAAAAGAGCTGTCACAAAAAATGAATGAGAGAGGATTCAGAACGATTGCTCTTGACGGTTCAGCATCGGAAGAAATGCGTGAAAAAGCGATAGAAAGACTGGCAATGGACGAAAAAGATGCAACGGATGAAATGGG
>ERZ791682.156-NODE-156-length-55854-cov-13.3055_pt1 | contig 55854 bp, 38 predicted proteins | sample MGYA00509958_ERZ791682 | MGnify/ENA primary metagenome ERZ791682 (study PRJEB30046, sample SAMN00715194) | human gut metagenome | study: EMG produced TPA metagenomics assembly of the A metagenome-wide association study of gut microbiota in type 2...
GGAGAGAATACGCACGAGACCGAATGCTTACCATCTTAACATAACTATACCGGCATCCCAACGCAACTATACCGGCTACTCTCGTTATAAAACCTCACTTAATCAACCTTAAAACAAGCTACTTGATAAGAAGTCAAGCCTGACAATAAAAGTTCATATATTTTATTGTCAGGATATTATCAGCATCTATTGTCAGGATATATAAAATTGATATTCAACAACTTAAATACTATCCTGACAGATTGACGATAAAAAGAGTACAAATCATAATGTATTACCTAAACAAAACCATATGGTTTGCTCATAGCGCTATAGAAATGGGCAAAAGATGTTATTGCTGGCAATAATCTACCATTATGCAGCTTCTATTTCTTCGTACCTATGTTATTTTAGATTGCCTGATGAATTTCCTTATCCATAAATAATAACCGGTCAGTGGTAATGCAGCTCCAATCAAAGCAGCAATAAAAGCAAGTATGCGGGTAAACATCCCTCCCCAATTGCCGACATGTACCGAATAAATCCAGCCGCGAATTTTTCCTGACTTGTCTTGATGTTGATAAAGACTTGTTTCCGTAAATTCACCAGTATCCGTATTGAAAGAATAACGGTCAGACGCACGCTGATTTCCGAAGCGGTCGAAAGACACACTTGCCGTACCGGAAGAAACACTAATTTGCTTATATTCCGGATTTTGATGCCTTAACTTATCATACACTTCCTGCCAACAAGCGAATGGCGAAGCCGCAGAATACCGATCACTATGATTGCTTTCCGAACCCTCTCTTTTATCAGCACTTCGCCTACCATTTCCTCCCCCTTTCTTTTCCTGATTAGCCAGTCCGGTATTTCCTTTATGCTCATTATGCTTCTGTTCATTTCCATGGGAAGCCCGTTGTTGTACCTCTACCCCGAAAACTTTATAAAAAGCCGTCCGGTACCATGGAAAAGACCATGTCAATCCCGTCAGCGCCATAGCTAACAAAAAGATCAGAGCATACATTCCACCTGCCACATGTAAGTCATACCAGAATCTTTTCCAGCCTTTTGTTGCCGATATCTTCAGACTGTTTTTCAGTGCCCTACGTGTACGGGGCCACCAAATGACAATACCAGAGACCAGTACCACCACAAATAGCAGTGTACTGACACCTACAATCATCTTTCCCCAAAATATTCCTTCATTTCCCGGATTCATACTATCCAACAGCCAACGATGCATCCGGAACATAAACATAAAAAAGCCGCTGCGTTCTTTTTTACCTTTTATTTCACCCGTATACTGGTCTACATATAAAGAGGCACGGCGTGGTTTGGAAAGACTGACCTGATAAGCCCGTTCGGGATCAGAAGAAATACTGACACCGGTCACAGAGATACTATCCGGCAATGCAGATGCCACTTTTTCAAGTAACTTTCCGATAGAAACAGGTTCTTCCTTCACCGTTTCCACGTAGCAAAGATCGCGACAAGACAGTTCATTCACTTCATCCTCGAATACCAGCATCGCACCGGAAAAACAGATCAGAGTGATTATCAGCCCGAAAGGGATGGAAAGCCACAAATGTATCTTTCTGAATATTTTCTTCATGTTTTCATTATCATTCTTGAAAAGCCTGCAAAGCTTTCCGCTCGGCAGGCCTTCATCTTTAAAAACTATTTTCTACTAAACCGGTATTTATTTGGAAAGATATTCCATCTTACCTACCGTAGTAATGGCATCAGCATTTACCGTCAGACCTTTGACTGCTTTACCCGTCTTTGCATCAATCTTATAGAAAGCCGGTTTTTCGCCGGTAGTCACAGTAACCGCCATATAAGCATAACCATTTTCTCCATAAGGCTCACCGCCAAACTTACCATCAGCCGGCAAACCTGTAACGGGTATAATTGTTTCATCTTCTGCCTTGAACACCGCCAATTCACTGACATCGGCATCTTTACCATTCTGAATCATATCTTCCGCACCGTTTTTATACAACTGGAGCAGGAAATAATCTTCAGAAATATGCCAGCAACGGAAAATCGGATGACGAGTTCCTATTTCCTCAAAGTTCACATAATAATCCGGATCGAAAGCAGTTGTGCCTGCTTTGATACGCATCACACCGGAAGGTTTCTGCCCCGTTACCTTTTTCAAATCGGCAGACGAAACAGCCGTACGTCCATATCCGGGAGAGAATACATACACATCGCCATTATCAGCAGCCCAGATAGTCTGATAATATTGTGAACGCATACGGCCACATGCATAACCTATTTTATCTGTCGTAGCAATCACCGGTGTCTCGTTGAAATTAGTACCACTATAAATTGCGACATAAGCATGATCGGGATATTGTGTAGAGGGAATGACACCAGCCGTATAGGCACCGCTGCCGCTACCGCCATCAGTTTTAGTCACAAGTTCCTGATCCGTCACTTTGTCCGGCCACTGTTTAATACCGTATTTACTCATACCCATCGGAATCACCGACGTATAAATCTTGTTGTTGGCTTCAACCAAACCTGCCCATGAAACTTTTTCGCCGTTACCCAAGAAATTTTCGGCAAGCAATGTACCTTCTTCCTGGGAACCATCCGTCGCATCCAGATAGTTAAACAATAAAGCTTGAGCCACATTCTGGTCCTCATCCGTTATATTCGAATCTCCGGTAGAAACGGTCACTACTTTATTTCCCCAGGTTCCATAAGATGTGATACGGTTATAAGTATAGGTATATTTTTCTTTCATTTTACCATCGGCACCCAGATAATAAGAAGCTCCCGTACCCGCTCCGCCTTTATTATAAACTAAGGCAAAAACATAATCCAATCCTTTATACACCCAATATGTACCGCCAATCACTTCGGTTCCATTCCCCTGGGTCGACACCGTTCCCTCATCCAAAGAATTGGCCACCACCAGATAACTGGCTTCACCGGATGTGGCAGCAACCACATAGGCCGTATTTCCATCGATCGCAGGATTATCTACCGGATTATTATCATCATCGCAAGATGCGACAAACACACCGCTACTCAAACAAAAAGCTGTAGCAAAAGCCTGTAATAAAAACTTCTTCATATATTCTTTATTATTGATTTATACTAAAAACTTACTCTACCTATTTACCGAAAAATACCCTGAACTTTCCATAGAATGCCCGCCCCGCTTTTTGCAGACTAAAATTGTCGAATAACCGGGCATCTGTGAAATTCCGACATTCAAATGATACATTATAACGTCCGTGTTTCATTGTATAGGACAAAGACAGATTATGAGAGAATTGTTCCGGCACTATATTTTTTGATTCTTTATCTCCCAGATTCTCCCAATAAAGAGGAAAATCATGTTGCCAGTAGCTATCATACCCTATGCTCAATACATTTCCCTTGACAAACAAGTCGTTCCAATAGAAATTAGCGTTGATATTGGCATAACGATAGGGAAGATTGGGCATGCGCACCTTATAGTGCATACTTTCCTGCAAAGAAGAGCCTGCCAGATATTTCTCATAATCGCGGGTATCAATACTATTGAATGTTCCTCCTATATCAAACCAACGTGAAAAGCTATACAGTAATGACAGATTATATCCTTTCGTTCTCACATGACCGTGGTTCTCATAATACCCGTAACTGGTTCCTCCCAGCACATCCAATCCTCTTTTTATGTAATCTTTCGTATCCCGATAGATCAGACCGGCCTCGGCATACAGTCCGTGCCTGCCAAACTGGTGATTATAACTGAAACTCAAATTGATATTGTCGCTCTTCTCCGGTTTCAGGTTTATTTTGCCGGCTTCAAGGTCTTCATCTCCAAACAGCTCGTCTGTCGTAGGAAGCCGGAAAGCCTTCTCATACGATAGCTTCACCTGCAGGTCCTTCCATAGAAAATACGTACCCGCTGCACCATATCCGAGGGAACTTGCGGTATTGGACAGGTTGATATAGTTGCCTATACCATCTGTGTTTTGTGACACCGGTCCCTTGTTGTATTGCCGGTAGTACTTGGCAAATGCAGAAACATTCCACTTTTCCGATGGCATCAGACGATAAGAAAGTCCGCTGACATTCTTACGTGTAATCTTAGGTATAGTGAAATCCGTAAATTTGGAAGAAGAGCCTACCGTAGAACGACTTGTACGTTCAAAATCACTAATCACATGGCTGAAAGTAAATGTATGCGCCTGTCCGATATGATAATTCATCTTCAGTGTTCCATTCCAGTTTTTATTTTTAGATTCACTATTCTGATAAGATTGTTCTCCCCGGCTGCCCTTTTCATAGAAATCTCCTCGCCAGTTATAAGCTCGGGAAGCTGTATCTACATTGTTGGTGATATTATGATTATAGTTGGCAGTAAATAGCAAATCCAGATTCTTGACGAACAAGTTCTTTTTATAGTACTCCAATGAAGGAACCAACGAATGTCCCTTGCGGAATTTCTCACCGAACACGACATCTTGATAAACGCCTGTCTGTATCTCTTTATAAAAATGAGAATAATTGAAACTCAATGCCAGTCTGTCCGCCCATTTCTTTCCCACCAGACCGATTTTTCCGATCACAGCTTCATTATGGTACTGATCGTTAAAACGCTTCAGATGATAAATTTTGCTTTTATCGAGCGGCGGAAAACGTACGCTGCCGTCTTCCCGAATCTCAAACTCGCGTACATAAGTGTCCACATAGTAATCATTGTCCGAGAAATTCTGGAAAGCATTGACTTCATACATGAAACCGTTCTTGAATGTTTGTCCGAAACGTGCGTATGACTTATGAGTATTAAATGACCCGTAAGAATAGGAAGCGTCCATAAACCATTTTCCGGGCTGCTTGTTGGTAACGATATTCACAACGCCTCCGATGGCATCTGTTCCGAATCCTACCGGAACCACTCCTTTATACACCTCAATACGGTCTGCGAAATTAATAGGTACATTATTCAAATCGAATGCAGCACCGGCTCCCTCTTGTGGTATGCCATCAATGAATATTTTCACATGTTTCCCGCTGAAACCATCAATATACAATTGCATATCCGACCCTACTCCACCTGATTCACGGAGCTTTACCCCCGGCACTTTAGTCAGTGCGCCCGCCAAGGTCTGCGTACTGTTATGCAGTTTCTTCGCATCAATGGCTACCGCATTAAAAGCAGATTTATTCACACGACCGACACCGGATGTCGTAACTACCACCTCTCCCAACTCTTTTACTGCCGGAGCAATGGTGATATTTACCTTTATTCTCTCTCCCTTGCCTAGTTTGACTTTCTTTTCTACGGTCTGATAGCCGATAGCTGAAACAACCAGAGTATATTCACCCGCCGTAGTTTTCAAATGATAGATGCCCTTTTCATCTGTATAGCAACCGTGATTGGTTCCTTTCAGATAGACCGTTGCAAAATCCACGACTTCCTTTTCCGTAGACATCACTCTACCCGAAATCAAACTGTTACGATGATGCCCACGTTGTGAATATGCTGATACGGAAAACAAGAACACTAGAAAAACCAGAAAATACTTATTACTCATCTCCTTTTTACCTTTTTACTTTATACCTTTTCATCGCTCTAAAAGCGATACAAAGGTAAGTAGAAAGAAAAGTACAAAACAATCCCTATCTTTCGGTAAAAATAAGACAATATAAAAGAGATATATAGATATGCGCAATACCTATATATAAGTAAATACTACTTCAGCCAGTTCGCCAACGCACATTCCGTCACCTCCCATAACTGTTCTTTCCGCACATGATTCGTGTATTTATCAGACAAGTTTTTCTGGTGGTTATTGACATACAATTGTCCTGTCACGCCTGCTTCCTTTTCATCCAACAATAAACCGACTGCCGTAGAAGCCCCTTTCTTCGGTTTGCGGATAAAAGGACGGAAAAAAATATCCGTCAACGGATCGAACCACTTATGCATCGTAATGATATTAGTAGAAACAATTCCCGGATCAGCGGCATTGACGGTGATTCCTTTCTCACTAAGTTGCCTGGAGAGTTCGAAAGTAAATAGTAACAAAGCCAGTTTGGTGTTACTGTAAACAGGAATTCTCCAAAAACGCCCCGTTTTTCCTCTGTGAAAGAAATCGGGAAAATCGAGTTTACCGATTGCGTATGTACAAGAAACCATATTGACGATACGCGCTCCACGCACCATCAGCGGAACCAATTTCCGGGTAAGCAGATAAGGTCCCATATAGTTCACACTTACCGTTCGCTCAAACCCATCAGAAGTAGTATGAAAACCTGTCTCCATCGTTCCGGCGTTATTCATTAACAGAGCAATGGGGAGGTTTCTTTCCAATATCCGGTTGGCAAAAGAAACTACCGATTGCATGGAAGACAAATCAATAGCCATTACTTCCAAATACGGGTTTCCGGTTTCCTTGCTCAAACGTTCGCGAACAATCTCCGCTTTCTTCGGATTATAACATGCCATTATGATTCGATAACCGGCTTTGGCTACGGCACGTGTTATTTCTGTCCCCATTCCTCCGTCTGCACCGGTGATAATCGCCCATTTCATTTCACTCATTTTTTCTCCAATTTATCAATCTCCTTTTGCAAAGACAAAGGAATTTGTTCTTTCAAATGTTGATGACAAGCCATTTCTATCGTATACATACGACCGATGCAATAATTACTGTGTCCACAGTTGCAGCGTGCCTGTTCCTCCTTTTTCATCCGGTTTACAAATCCCGGTTCGTTGAGCAAAGCTCTCGCCATCTGCACGGCATCAAAACCGGAATCGAGCACTTCATCTATTTTCTGGCGGGAAACAAGACCGCCGACATAAATCAGCGGCGCATTCGGAAGAGCTGCCCGGAATTTTAGTGCATCTTCAAGGAAATATGCTTCTTTAAAAGGCACAGAGGGTATCATCCATTTACCAAACATACGAACTCCGTATTTCAACCACCAGCAATTCATATAGTAAGACATCGAACGGATCGGCATGGCACCCCGCATCACATACATCGGTGCACGGCTCACAAAGCCTCCACTCAACACCAATCCATGAACGCCATGTTCCAATAGACGTTTGGCCACTTGTATCGATTCGTCAATCTCCATGCCTCCTTTGAAACCGTCACGCATATTCATTTTCACGAAAACAGCCATATCATTGCCTGCCGCTTTCATCACTTCTTCCATCACCAGGTCCATAAAACGCATCCGGTTTTCGAGCGAACCACCGTATTCATCTTTCCGATGATTGGTATATGGGGAAAGGAACTGACTAATCAGATATCCATGTCCTGCATGTACTTCAACAGCGTCAAATCCTGCTTCTCTCGCCAGATTGACTGCATTTCCATACGCTTGTGCCATTTCCGGCAACTCCTCCTTTTCCATTCCACGCACAAACGTAGGAGAGTAAAGATTAAAACCCGAAGATGCGGATATAGGAGTGACACCACAAATATTCCGATGGGACATATTTCCACAATGTCCGATTTGTATACCCACTGCTGCACCTTCATCGTGCACAGCTTTTGTCAATTCATGCAAACGGGGAATAATAGACGGGCGCAACCACAACTGACGGTCGAAAGAAAGTCCGCTTTGCGTCACAGCGGCATAGGCCACTGTTGTCATACCCACTCCTCCCGCAGCTACCGAACGATGGTAATCCAGCAACATCTGCGTAGGAGTATTCTCCGGACACATGCTCTCAAAAGCTGCCGAACGGATTGTTCGATTCCGCAACGTCAAAGGCCCAAAAGTGACCGGGCTAAAAAGTTTAGATTCCATAGTAGTTATATTTATTAAGTCATATTGAAGTCGTGATGAAAAGTGCCTCTAATACCTAATAAAGGAAAGGGAACACTCGTTTCCGTTCTCCCACCGCATCTCCGAATTCTTCGCGATAACGGCACCAGATGGCATTGGCACGGGGAACAAGGTTAGCAATCGTCCACCAAAGGAAAACAAGTCCGGAAAGTGAACAGGTGAGTATCGCCCATCCTGCCCATTCTACTATTTCACCAAAATAGTTGGCGGAAGTGACGTAACGGTACATTCCTTTTTGAGGCAGATAATGCCGGGTATCTCCCGGTTTACGCAAGTGCCGGATGATATAATCCGAATGCCAGTTCGTCAACATACCTGTGAAAAAAAGCAGTGTGCCTATAATAAACCACGGTGAAGTGAACCAACCGGATTGATACATCGTTTCGGGAGCAAGATAAAAGATCCATTTACCTTGCATATAGCCATTCAGCAAATTAAAAAGAACACCCATCGACATGATTGCCAGCGGCATCTTACTTTTTCCCGTCAGTAACAGAGGAAAAATGAAGGCACGCTGAAAGTAGTGAATCTGGAAGAACAGGAAAAAAGTGAAGATCACCGGTTCAAACCGACGCTCGGAATATATCCACATTACGGACATCACCAGGAAAACCGGAGCTTCCATCAATATCCAGGCTAGTTTATTGGATATAGCTACGCCCCACGATGCCGTGCGGAAAATGCCATATCCGGCTTTCACAAAGTAAAGGGCGATAAAAACAACCAAGGCAATCAGGCTCATCACGCCCAGAAACAGATTAAAAGCATCTATATTCATGTCGATCTTTTTTTTGTAACACGCAAAAATAACAAAAATGAGATGAATGACGGTACAAAAAAGAGAAAGAATCTGAAATACATTCCTTTACGAACATAAAAACAGCATTCCCGAACGCATACCTGGAATTACCAGGCATACATCCGGGATCACTTATATATTCAATTAAAGGATTTGTTTTTATCAACGTTTCTTGATTGGAATATAAGCCAAATCATCGAGTACATTCTTATAAGCCGGGCGGATAATTCGTTTGCCTTCGAAGGTCAATTCTTCATTACGATGTGCACACCAGCCTACGATACGCGCCATAGCAAACAGAGGAGTGAAGATTTCCTGCGGTAAGCCGATCATTTCATACACGAAGCCTGAATAGAAGTCAATATTGCTGGATACTGTCTTTCCGTTGTTTTTAACACGTCCGAAAGTAGCGATAGCACGTTCTTCCAACAGTTCGAGGAAAGCAAATTCGCTTTCTCTTCCTTTTTCACGGGCAAGGTCACGAGCCAATTCTTTCAACAGAAGAGCACGGGGATCGGAGATCGTATAAACGGCATGTCCTATACCGTAGATCAGTCCGCTCTTATTATATACTTCCTTATTCAACATTCGGGTGAAATAAGTGTCTATCTCATCCACACTTGTCCAGTCTTTGATATTTTCTTTCAGATGCTGGAACATGTCGGCAACCTGAATATTTGCACCTCCGTGAAGCGGGCCTTTCAATGAACCGATACCTGCGGCGATGGCCGAATATGTATCCGTTCCGGTAGAAGAAGTAACGCGAACGGTGAAAGTGGAGTTGTTACCACCCCCATGTTCTGCCTGAAGAATCAGCAACAAATCGAGGGTACGAGCATCGAGTTCGGTATAATTTCTTTTCAGCATGTACAGGAAGTTCTCGGCAATAGAGAGTTTTTCCTGCGGATGGCGGATATGCAGAGAACGTCCGAAAGTAGCATGACGAAGCATATTGTACGCATAAGCAATGATAGTGGGGAATTTCGAAATCAGTTCAATACTCTGGCGCATCAGGTTATCTCGGGAAGTATCATCCGCATTCGCATCAAAACGGTACATTTCGAGCACACTGCGTGAAAGAATATTCATGATGTTGTTTCCTTCCAACTCTATGATATTCATTTTTGTCTTCTGCTCCAACGGCATATTGTCGTTAATCAAATCACGGAAAGAAAGCAGTTCTTCTTTATCCGGCAGACGTCCGGAAAGCAACAGGTAAGCCACTTCTTCAAAACCAAAACGTTTCTCTTTGATAATGGCATGCGAAATATCTTCCACATCATAACCACGATAGAATAATTTTCCCGGTATCGGTTTCAGTCCACCACCCGGAATACGTTCATAGCCTACTACATTACCGATTTTGGTTAAACCTACCAATACACCCGTGCCGTCTTCATTACGCAATCCGCGTTTCACATCAAACTTTGGGAACAATTCATTATCAATCCGGGTAGCTTCCTTCATCTCCTCGGAAAGTTTGTAAATCAGGTACTCTTTTTTCATCTTTCTTCGTTTTTTATTCGTTACTTTTATTTTTCAATTCTTTCCACGATCTCACGAGTGAAAGCGGAAGTAGAGAGGGAGGTTCCATTCGGCATAAAACGAGCTAAATCGTGTGTAGCGCGAGCGTCCAGGAAGCTTTGTTCCAAGGCTTTCTCTATCAGAGCAGCCGCTTCTTTCCAATCAAAATATTCGAGCATCATCACTGCCGAAAGTATAATAGAACAAGGGTTCACCACATCTTTTCCCGCAATATTGGGAGCTGTTCCATGAGTCGCTTCAAAGATGGCATGTCCTGTTTGATAGTTGATGTTTGCTCCCGGAGCAATACCGATACCGCCTACCATAGCTGCGAGTTGATCGGAAACATAGTCTCCATTCAGGTTCAAGGTAGCTATTACGGAATATTCTTCGGGAATCAGGAGTGTATTTTGCAAGAAAGCATCGGCAATGCAATCTTTTATCACCAGTCTGCCGTCTGCCAAAGCATCGGCAAATTCACGTTGTGCCAGTTCGTAGCCCCATTTCTTGAAACCACCTTCTGTGAACTTCATGATATTTCCTTTATGCACCAGGGTTACAGAAGGCAAATGATGATCGAGTGCATACTGGCAGGCAGCACGTACCAGACGTTCGGTACCCTCACGTGATACAGGTTTCACACCGAAAGAGGAGGTTTCCGGGAAACGGACTTTTGTTACTCCCATTTCGTCTTTCAGGAATTTATAGAACTTTTCAGCTTCCGGAGTACCGGCTTCCCACTCGATACCTGCGTAAATATCTTCCGTATTTTCACGGAACACGCACATGTTCACTTTTTCAGGTGATTTGACAGGCGACTGTACTCCCTGATACCAACGGACCGGACGAAGGCAGACATATAAATCAAGTGTCTGACGCAGCGCTACATTCAACGACCGGATTCCACCTCCGACAGGAGTTGTCAACGGGCCTTTGATTCCTATCAGGTATTCCTGAAAAGTTTCCATTGTTTCATCCGGCAACCAGGAACCAGTTGCATGGAAGGCACGTTCTCCCGCCAACACTTCTTTCCATTCGATCCGACGTTTGCCGCCATAGGCTTTCCGGATAGCTGCATCCACTACGGCTTGCATGGCAGGAGTCACTTCCGCTCCTACTCCATCACCGGTAATATAAGGTACGGTAGGCACATCAGGCACCAGCAACGTACCATCTGTTTGCATGGTTATCTTGCTCATTTTTTATCTTGCATTTAAAGCAGAACCGGCACGGAACCAGGCTATCTGCTGTTCATTATATGTATGTTGTACTTCAAAACTTTCTTTCGTTCCGTCTTCGTGATGAAGAACAATCGTCAAATTACGACCGGGTGCGAAATGGACTAAACCTACGACTGACAGAAGATCATGTTCCTGAATCTTGTCATAATCCGCCTTGTCTACAAAAGTAAGAGCAAGCATTCCCTGTTTCTTCAGATTCGTTTCGTGGATACGGGCAAAACTCTTAGCCAGAATGACACGCACATTGAGAAAGCGCGGTTCCATGGCTGCGTGTTCACGGCTGGAACCTTCTCCATAATTCTCTTCGGCAACAACTATAGACGGAATACCTTCAGACTTATACATTTTTGCCGTACCGGAAACTGTTCCATAAGTATTTGTTGAACGATTCCAAACGCTGTTCGTTTCACCGTTGAAAGCATTGACAGCTCCCATCAGCATATTGTCGGAAATATTCTCCAAATGTCCCCGGAAGCGGAGCCACGGACCTGCCATAGAGATATGGTCGGTAGTGCATTTGCCTTGTGCTTTAATCAGTAAAGGCATATTCAGTAAATCCTGTCCGTCCCACGCCGGGAAAGGCGTCAAGAGCTGGAGACGTTGAGAATCAGGCTTCACCTTGATTTCTGTTTTTGCTCCGTGTGGGGCAATATATCCCTCGTTCCCGGATGTAAAACCTTTCAAAGGAAGTTCATCTCCTACAGGTTCGGATAGTTTCACCTTTTCTCCGTCATGATTTACCAGTCTGTCTTTCAACGGATTGAAGCAGAGGTCACCAGCAATCGTTAATGCCATCGTCAGTTCCGGAGAAGCTACAAACGCATAAGTATTCGGATTACCGTCAGCACGTTTGGCAAAGTTACGGTTGAAAGAAGTAACGATTGAATTTTTCCGTGTCGGATCGTCCGTCTCGCGTTTCCATTGACCGATACAAGGGCCGCAGGCATTTGCCATAATCGTGGCGCCCAACTGTTCAAAAGCTTCAATCATACCATCTCTTTCGGCAGTAGCCCGGATTTGTTCCGAACCCGGATTGACAATCAACGGAGCAGCGACACTCAAGTTCTTTTCAGTGACCTGTTTTGCCAGAGAAGCCGCACGGCTCAAATCTTGATAAGAAGAATTGGTACATGAACCAATCAAGCCCACCTCCATTTTGCGGGGGTAGCCGTTCAATAACACTTTTTCCGCAAATTCGGAAATTGGAGTAGCGGCATCCGGTGTAAAAGGACCGTTTATATAAGGTTCGAGTTCCGACAAGTCTATTTCAATCACACGGTCGTAATAGTTGGATGGTTCGTCAGTCACTACATCATCCGCACGAAGATCGGCATCGACAGCTTCAGCCCAATCGACTACACAATCTCTTCCGGTAGCTCTCAAGTAGGTAGCCATGCGCCCGTCAAACGGGAACAGAGAGGTAGTAGCCCCTACTTCGGCACCCATATTACAAATGGTAGCTTTCCCGGTAGCAGAAAGGGATTCGGTTCCGGGACCAAAATATTCGATAATAGCATTCGTTCCTCCTTTTACGGTAAGAATGCCGGCCAGTTTCAGGATTACATCTTTCGGAGATGTCCAACCACTTAGTTTTCCGGTCAGACGGACACCGATAATTTTCGGCATTTTCAGTTCCCATTCCATTCCTGTCATCACATCCACTGCATCCGCGCCACCGACACCGATAGCCACCATGCCCAGTCCGCCTGCATTAGGAGTGTGAGAATCCGTTCCTACCATCATACCTCCGGGGAAAGCATAGTTTTCGAGTACTACCTGGTGGATAATACCTGCTCCCGGTTTCCAGAAACCGATGCCGTAACGGGAAGATACATCGCGAAGGAAGTCATATACTTCTTCATTGGTCAATCTTGCCGTAGCAATATCCTCCTTTGCACCTTTGTACGCCTGTATCAAGTGATCGCAATGTACTGTTGAGGGCACAGCCACCTGATTCTTACCTGCATTCATAAATTGAAGCAATGCCATCTGCGCAGTCGCATCCTGCATAGCTACACGGTCGGGACGGAAGTTCACATAATCTTCTCCCCGTTTGTAATCTTTTAAATCGGCTACATCATACAGATGAGCATACAAAATTTTCTCGGCCAACGTTAAGGGGCGTTTCAATATAGCCCGTACGTGTTCTACCTTTCCTTTATAAGCAGCGTAGAAAGCTTCTAACATAGTCACATCATATACCATATTGTTTTATCTTTTATGAGTCTATCTATAAAAATAACGAACGGCGTTCGAGTAATGTTTAACAAAATGAAATATTTTTTCTACCCGGAACGAAGATTTGTTACCTTTGCGCCTATTATGAGTAATAATCCGAAAAGTCCAATCATCGACCTTCAGCAACAGCAACTCCTCCTGCGGATGGAGTATGAATACGAGAAGGAAGAATTTAAACGGCAGACCGAAACAATGGGCGTTGCCCGTAAAGTGAAACGCGGTCTCTGCTGGTATCCCGTCTCTCTTGGCCGAAGTTACTACAATTCTCTGAATCAGCTTGTAATAGATATTACACGGACCGAAAATAAAGAAATAGAGCATTCCTTCGAGTTCGGCCGTCCCGTCTGCTTTTTCCACCAATCATTCGAAGGAAAAGTGAAGTACATGAATTTCATCGCTACTGTCAGCTTTGCGGATGAGGAGCGAATGGTAGTTGTACTTCCAGGAGCGGGAGCTTTAGCGGAACTGCAAACTGACGGCATACTGGGGGTGCAACTTTATTTTGACGAAACATCCTACCGGGCCATGTTCGAGGCACTGGAAGACACCATACGCGCTAAAGATAATCGTCTGGCAGAACTGCGTGATATTTTGCTTGGCACACAAAAACCGGGATTCCGGGAGTTGTATCCTGTCCGCTTCCCCTGGTTGAACAGCACACAGGAAACAGCTGTCAACAAGGTACTCTGCACGCGTGATGTATCCATCGTTCACGGTCCTCCGGGAACCGGAAAAACAACGACTCTTGTCGAAGCGATTTATGAAACATTGCACCGGGAACCGCAGGTGCTTGTCTGTGCACAAAGTAACACTGCTGTCGACTGGATTTGTGAGAAACTGGTAGACCGGGGAGTACCCGTACTCCGCATCGGAAATCCTACCCGGGTCAACGACAAAATGCTATCATCCACCTATGAACGTAGGTTTGAAAGCCATCCTGCCTATCCGGAACTTTGGGGAATTCGCAAATCTATCCGTGAAATGGGTAGCCGGATGCGCCGGGGTAGTTATTCCGAACGGGAAGGTATGCGTAATCGCATGAGTCATCTCCGCGATCGTGCTACGGAGTTGGAAATACAAATCAATGCCGATCTTTTTGATAGTGCCCGTGTGATTGCTTCTACGCTAGTCAGCAGTAACCATCGTCTGCTCAACGGGCGTCGTTTTCCTACTTTGTTCATTGACGAAGCTGCTCAAGCGCTCGAAGCTGCCTGCTGGATTGCCATCCGCAAAGCAGACCGTGTCATCCTTGCAGGAGATCATTGCCAGCTCCCGCCGACTATCAAATGTATAGAAGCCGCTCGTGGAGGACTGGATCACACGTTAATGGAAAAAGTGGTTCAGCAAAAGCCTTCTGCTGTCTCTTTACTAAAGGTACAGTACAGAATGCATGAGGCCATCATGCAGTTTCCCTCCGACTGGTTCTACCACGGAGAACTGGAAGCTGCCCCGGAAGTGCGCTACCGAGGTATTCTTGACTTTGACACTCCTATGAACTGGATTGATACTTCAGAAATGGACTTTCACGAAGATTTTGTAGGCGAGAGCTTCGGACGCATCAACAAGCAGGAAGCCAATCTATTACTACAGGAACTGGAAGCATATATCGAACGTATCGGCAAAGAACGGATACTGGATGAAAGAATTGATTTCGGTCTGATTTCACCCTACAAGGCGCAAGTGCAATATTTGAGGGGAAAGATCAAAGGGAGCAGCTTTTTACGTCCTTTCCGCAGCCTCATCACCGTAAACACGGTAGACGGCTTTCAGGGACAGGAGCGAGATGTTATTTTCATCAGTCTTGTACGTGCCAACGAGGATGGGCAGATTGGATTCCTGAATGATTTGCGAAGAATGAATGTAGCGATTACAAGGGCACGAATGAAGCTTGTTATATTAGGAGATGCCTCCACCCTTACCAAACATCCTTTCTATAAAAGGCTGATGTTATTCATTAAAAAGGAGGATTAAATACTTAATCCTCCTTTTAACAAAGTGCACTTTCTCACGAAACCGCACTTCGTTTTAACACAAACAAAACAAACAATATTTTATTTCACATCAGTACTATTCTTTATTTAAGAAGTCAATAAATGACTTTTATTTTCAATATACAAATACAGATCTTAAAAAGAAATATCAATTTCCACAAAGGTAAAACACACTAAATCACCACTTCTGAGAAATCAAAAGCAGCGTCATTCGTTTATTTATTTAGTGATGTTAATCATTCTTCAGGGCTGGTTAAGTTAATTCATACTTCTCGTTTATTTTATCTGATGACGCAAAGATAAACATAAACTTGCATTTTTTGTCCATATTATCAATATATTTTTGAAAAAAAAATTCGGCAAGCCTCATTTGTTCATTTCTAAATCTCTTTTTAACAAAAAAAGGGGAGAAAGCAAACAGCCCTCTCCCTTTTATAAACTTGTATAATTTATCCAGCTTAATTGTTTTCCGGACGAAGTTTACGAACAGTTACTGCAGTCTGCCACATTTCGCTTTCACGCAGTTGACGGAGCTCTTCATTCAATTTTTCACGATAATCAGGTTGTGAATTACTATCGATAGAAATCTGTGCTTCGTTACCTGTTTTGACGCTATGATACAACTTTTCAACTACCGGCTTGATAGCGTCGTGGAATGGGCCCATCCAATCAAGAGCACCACGTTGAGCAGTAGTAGAACAGTTAGCATACATCCAGTCCATACCGTTCTTTGCAAACAACGGCATCAATGACTGTGTCAGTTCTTCTACTGTTTCATTGAATGCTTCAGAAGGAGTATGACCGTTTTCACGCAATACTTCGTACTGTGCCAGCAACAAACCTTGGATAGCACCCATCAATGAACCGCGTTCACCTGTCAAGTCAGAAGTAGCCTCACGTTGGAAAGTTGTTTCAAACAGATAACCGGAACCAATACCGATACCCAGTGCGATGGTTCTGTCCATTGCTTTGCCTGTAGCATCCTGATAGATAGCATAAGAAGAGTTCAAGCCACGTCCTTCGAGGAACATTGTACGCAAAGAAGTACCCGAACCTTTAGGAGCAACCATGATAACGTCGATATCAGTAGGAGGAACTACACCTGTACGGTCGTTCCAAGTGATAGCAAAACCATGTGAGAAATAAAGAGCTTTTCCGGCAGTCAGGTAAGGTTTGATAGTAGGCCATACAGACATTACTGCTGCGTCAGACAACAAGCACATTACGATAGTACCTTTCTCGCAAGCTTCTTCAATGCCGAACAAAGTTTCGCCCGGAACCCATCCGTCTGCTACTGCTTTATCGTATGTTTTTCCTTCACGTTGACCAACGATTACATTGAAACCGTTATCACGCAAGTTCAGTGCCTGTCCAGGTCCCTGTACGCCATAACCGATTACAGCAATTGTTTCATTTTTCAATACTTCACGAGCTTTTTCCAATGGAAATTCGTCACGGATTACTACAGTTTCAGTAGTACCTCCAAAATTCAACTGTGCCATTTTCTTTTTGTTTTTAGTTTTTGATGACTTACGTCATCCGTTATTAATTAATTTTGTATTCTCACATTTATTCAAATATCACTTTCGAACGGCAAACAACTTCGCTGCCATTCTTCTTTACTTCTACGTGAAACTCGTTTGCATTCACTTCATCGCAGAAGAAAGAGAGCTCATCACCAAAGTAACTTTCGGCTACGTACGCCATCTCGAAACGGCGGATACGTTTGGTCTTGTACAGCTCTATCGGGAACAAATCAAGGATATGCTCGATGTAACGGATGCTGTTCACATGACCGTTAATATCAATATCACTGTATTTTGCCGTCAGGGTAGCCATTGGCTGATCGCTTGTCACTTTGATACGTGAAGGCTTTTCAATAGGACAAGGTTCATCACAGACATAATCTACGATACTTCCTCCGTGTAAGGTCAATAGATCGGCCGGTTTGCGGGTATTAAGATTAATCATCGCCCATACGGAACGCGCGTAACCAATCTTCTTCCCATCCTTATCAATAATAGCGAAGTTACGGTCAGTAAACAAGCGGTAGACATTTTCCACCCATGTTTGAACTGAAAAATTCTCATATTGATAAGGCATTTCATCCAACTCAATGGCCAGACGCGAAAGTACCCAAGTGTAATTATCCTCGTTCAGTGTTGCAATACCAAAGCCACGGTCACTTGCGTGAAAACCGGCACAATTCAACAAATGATTTCCCAGTACGCCCATAGTCAGACGTCCGTTAAAGTCAACATGGAACGGTTCTGCCACAAACTGATAAGTTCCTATTTTATTTTCTTCACTCATTATTCTTGTTGGTTTTTACTCTGGTTATACATGGCTTCCCGTCCATCGAGAAACTCGTTCACCCGTTCAAAGCAACTGGTGGTAATCGCTACGCGTCCCGACCGTACAAACTGCAAAACACAATTTAAAGCCTTCAGTTCACCGTAGAGTGAGGTTATATCTTCGCTCATACCATTTTTCTCGACAATAGAAAATACCGGATTAACTTCCACTACACGGGCATTGTATCTGCGGATCAACTTGGATGCTTCCGGGGTTTCCTGAAAAGCAGGAGTAGATACCTTATATAGTGCAATCTCATGGAAGTATATTTCATCCTCGGTGAAATAATGTGCCTGAATCACATCGATCTTCTTTTCGATCTGTTTCACTACCTTCTCAATGGTGTCCTTATCCGTCAAGGCTGTAATCGTATACTTGTGTACACCTTTAATAGAAGAAGCAGATACATTCAGACTCTCGATGTTGATTTGCCGACGAGTAAATACAGCAGTTACCTGATTCAGCAATCCGGCTATATTTTCGGAATGAACTATTATCGTATATAATGTCTTGTCACTCATAATCCTAAATTTTAATTGCGAACTTTCAATCTTCCATTCTCAATATTCAACTTCCCCTAGCATTCCAACAGCATCTGATTGACCGAACCACCCGGAGGAGTCATCGGCAAAACATTGCCTTCTTCCACTACGCACGCTTCGAGCAGGAACGGACCATCTGTCGCCAGCATTTCTGCAATAGCTTCTTTCAGTTCTTCACGGGTGAAAGCACGTTTGGAAGGAATATCATAAGCCGAAGCAATCTTCATGTAATCCGGATTCAACATCGGAGTAAACGAATAGCGGCGATTGAAGAACATAGCTTGCCACTGGCGTACGTTTCCGAGGTAATTATTATTCAGGCAGATAATTTTCACCGGAGCTTTCTGCTCCATAATCGTACCCAACTCCTGAATATTCATTTGCAGTCCGCCATCTCCCATAAATACGCATACGGTACGTTCCGGTGCTCCAAAAGTTGCCCCGATAGCTGCGGGAAGGCCGAAGCCCATTGTTCCAAGTCCTCCGGAAGTGATGATACTGCGTTCTTTCGTATATTTGAAGTAACGTGCAGACATCATCTGGTTTTGACCTACATCCGTTACCAAAACTGCTTCATGATGAGTAGCATTGCTTACCGCACGTACCACTTCTCCCATACTCAAAGAGTTTGTTGCAGGGTGAAGTTCGGGACGGATTACTTTTTCTTCCTCTACTTTCTCATATTCTTTGAAGCTATCAATCCATTTGGTATGAGTTTTCTTTTTCAGGAGTTTAGTCACAGAAGCCAATGTCTCCTTGCAATCTCCCAAAACAGCTACATCTACCTTTACATTCTTATTGACTTCTGCAGGATCGATATCAAAATGAATCACTTTCGCCTGTTTCGCGTAAGTAGCCAGATTGCCAGTCACACGGTCGTCAAAGCGCATACCGACAGCAATCAGTACATCGCATTTATTGGTATTGATATTCGGTCCCAAATTACCGTGCATACCCAACATACCTTTATTCAACGGATGTTCTGTCGGCAAAGCTGACAGTCCGAGCAGCGTACAGCCTGCAGGCATATCCGCCTTTTCGATAAATTCACGCAATTCGTTTTGTGCATTTCCCAATTCAACACCCTGTCCAACCAATACAAGCGGACGTTCGGCGTTATTAATCAGTTCGGCAGCTGCCTGTACAGACTCCTCGTCCGTATCGGGAACAGGAACATAACTGCGGATAAAATCGACTTTCGTCGGTTCATATTTCGTTTTTTCTACTTGCGCATTCTTGGCAAAGTCCAGTACCACCGGACCGGGACGACCACTACGGGCAATATAAAACGCACGTGCTACCGCCCAAGCTACATCTTCCGCACGACGGATCTGATAGCTCCATTTAGCGATCGGCTGCGTAATACCTACCAAGTCAACTTCCTGAAAAGCATCCGTTCCAAGAAACCCTGTTCCTACCTGCCCGGCAATCACTACGATAGGGGTACTATCGATCATCGCATCTGCAATACCTGTTACCGTATTAGTTGCTCCGGGACCGCTCGTCACCAGGCAAACACCTACTTCTCCTGATACACGGGCATAACCTTGTGCCGCATGGGCAGCTCCCTGCTCGTGACGAACCAAAATATGGTTCAATATATTTTGATGATCGTACAAGGCATCGAACACCGGCATTATGGAACCACCGGGGTAACCGAAGATGGTAGTCACTCCCTGATGTTCCAAGGAGCGCATCATAGCCTCTGCACCTGTTATTAAATCTTTCATATTAGTTGATAGTTGATAAATGAACTATATCAGATTAATCTCACTGCTCCCTTATCGGCAGAGCTTACCATGCTGGCATACGCCTTCAGGCTTTTCGGTACATAACGGTCACGAGTGACAGGAGTCATCGGACGAGCCGCCAGTTCTTCATCCGTCAGTTGCACGTTAATCTTCCGGGCCGGAATATCGATTTCGATAATATCTCCATCTACAATTTTTCCGATATTGCCTCCAGCTGCCGCTTCGGGAGAAACATGTCCGATACTCAATCCGGAAGTTCCACCACTGAAACGTCCATCGGTAATCAAAGCACATTCTTTTCCGAGATGACGAGATTTGATATAAGAGGTAGGATAAAGCATTTCCTGCATACCGGGACCACCCTTCGGACCTTCGTGCGTAATGACGACGACATCGCCACTGACGACTCGGCCTCCGAGGATACCTTCACAGGCTGCTTCTTGCGAATCAAATACTTTGGCAGGTCCGGTAAATTTCCAGATACTTTCGTCTACACCTGCTGTTTTTACCACACAACCGTCTTGGGCAATGTTACCTTTCAATACGGCCAATCCACCGTCTTTGCTATAAGCATGTTCCAAATCGCGGATACATCCGTTTGCACGGTCTTTATCCAGTTCCTTATAGTACATGCCCTGTGAACCAAGTACGAGATTGAATCTATTTCCGGCTGCGCTCGAATATTTTTTAATTGCCTTTTCGCTTACATTCGGGCTGGTGATTGAATATTCATTAATAGCTTCCGCCAATGACATTCCGTCTACCCGTCGAACAGATGTATCTATCAGACCGCCTTTTGCCAGTTCATCCATGATAGCTATAATACCACCGGCACGGTTTACATCCTGAATATGATATTTCTGTGTATTGGGGGCCACCTTGCAGAGACAAGGAGCCTTGCGGGAAAGCATGTCGATATCGTCCATCTTGAAGTCTACCTCAGCTTCGTGAGCAATAGCCAACAAGTGAAGAACTGTATTGGTAGACCCCCCCATTGCTATATCCAGCGTCATGGCATTCAAGAAAGCCTGACGGGTAGCAATGCTACGGGGAAGTACACTTTCGTCTCCTTCTTCATAATATAACTTTGCATTTTTCACGATCAGTTCTGCTGCATCTTTAAAAAGCTGCGTACGGTTCTCGTGTGTAGCTACGATGGTTCCGTTTCCGGGAAGAGCCAGTCCGATTGCTTCATTCAGGCAGTTCATTGAGTTGGCGGTAAACATACCGGAACAACATCCGCAAGTAGGACAAGCATTTTGCTCGATATTCGCTACTTCCTGATCGCTGACACTTTCATCGGCCGATTTAATCATCGCGTCGATCAAATCCAGATGCTGACCATTCCATTCTCCGGCTTCCATCGGACCGCCCGATACAAATACGGCAGGAATATTCAGACGCATAGCCGCCATCAACATTCCAGGAGTAATCTTATCGCAATTGCTGATACATACCATTGCATCTGCCTTGTGCGCATTAACCATATACTCTACACTGTCTGCAATGATGTCACGTGAAGGAAGCGAGTAAAGCATACCGTCATGTCCCATTGCTATACCGTCGTCGATAGCTATTGTATTGAATTCCGCAGCGAAGCATCCCAACTTCTCAATCTCTGCCTTCACCAGCTGACCGATTTCATGCAGATGCACATGTCCCGGAACAAACTGTGTGAACGAATTGACGATAGCGATAATGGGTTTACCCATCTGATTCTTCTTCATGCCGTTGGCTGCCCATAACGCACGGGCTCCCGCCATCCGACGGCCTTGTGTACTAAACGAACTGCGTAATTGCTTTTTCATTTCAATCTATCTTTTAATTAAAGAGCCTTCCTCACACAAGTGAGAAAGGCTCTAAATTCTATCTTTTATGGTACGAACACATACAACACAAAAACCTTTCTCACGCTCTTGATGGGACCACCACGACGCGAATAATATGCAGGACTGCTAGGTTAATAGATGTATGTAACATATTCATATCTTCTTTTCTTTATTTTCGTGCTGCAAAGGTAAGGGCTTTTTTATTATATCCAAACAAATCGAAGAAAAAAATCACTTAAAAGCGAATAATTGTAAGAAAAGAGAGGTGTTATTTCTCTATTTTATCACTTAAAGGTTGAATTTACAACTATTATCTAAGTACATACTCCACCTTCCTTTTCTGACAAAAGCACTTAATAATCTGAAATTTACCCTCCCTATACCGGAGGACAAGCAAATAATTCGTATCTTTGTCGACCCGGATTACCGGGAATTATTAATCAGAAACAAAAAATATCAGATGGAAACAGTAGAAAACAAGTACATTACCGTTGCATACAAACTATATACAATGGAAGATGGTGAAAAAGAGTTGTTCGAAGAAGCAAAAGCAGAACATCCCTTTCAATTCATTTCAGGATTAGGAACAACACTCGAAGACTTCGAAAATCAAATAACTGCTCTTTCTAAAGGTGATAAATTTGACTTTACCATTCCGGCAGATAAGGCTTATGGACAATATGACGAACAACACGTCATTGACCTCCCCAAAAATATATTTGAAATAGATGGCAAATTTGACAGCGAACGTATTAAAGAAGGTAACATCGTACCTTTGATGACTGGTGACGGTCAACGCGTAAATGCCAGCGTAGTAGAAATCAAACCGGATATTGTAGTAGTTGACCTCAACCATCCGTTGGCTGGTGCCGACCTGATCTTTGAAGGTGAAATACTGGAAAGCCGTCCTGCTACGAACGAAGAAATTCAGGAACTTGTGAAAATGATGAGTGGTGGTGATGGCTGCGGTTGCGGATGCGACAGCTGCGGTGATGGCTGTGGCGACGACTGCGGTTGCGAAGGCGGACACTGTCACTAAATAAAGTATTAAATTATAAAGTATTAAGTATTAATTCCGTGCGAACACAGCTGGGCTTTAATACTTAATACTTTTTTTATGCCGTTATTTGAGCTAATACTTAATACCTGATACTTAATACTTGAAATCAACATCCTTTATGCGTCATGATGTCAAGCACCATTTTATCCGTTTCGTTCATGGCTTGCGAGCCGATTCTTGTCAGGTTGCGGATACTTTGATCTACATCTTCGTCGATAATTCCTTCTACGGAAGTCACACAACGGTCTTCCATTGCCATCATTGCAGATAATACGGCTGTCGAAACTCCGGTAGTTACTTTCAATGCACAACTCGGTTTTGCACCGTCACAAATCATTCCTGTCAGATTAGCAATCATGTTTTGAACGGCGAAGGCAACCTGATTGTAGTTTCCTCCCATCAACCAGGTGATTCCACAACTGGATCCGGTAGCAGCTACCACGCAGCCACACAAAGCTGACAGACGTCCTAAACTTTGTTTGATATATATAACAGTGAGATGGCTTAGCATTAAAGCACGGATAAGTTCTTCTTCGCTCTTTCCGTTCTCTTCGGCAAAGACAACGACAGGGAGTGTAGCGGATATCCCCTGATTACCACTGCCGGAATTACTCATGACAGGAATCATTGCACCCGCCATCCGGGCGTCGCAAGCAGCTGATGTATAAGAGAGGATATGAGAAAATACGCTGTCACCCATCACTTTATGTTCATAAGTTCCCCGAAGCATTTTACCTAAAGAATGTCCGTAGTTACCTTTAAAGGCTTGCTCGGCAGCAGCTTTATTCAAACGGGCTGTATCAAGAATGAAGCGAATCTCATCCAGCGGAGCAGTCAGTGCAAAGTCATAGACTTTACGCAAGTTTAATTCGAGCGAAGCATCTTCCTCTTCCTCGCTGACTGTATGTTGCTTGTCGAGCAATGTCTGTTCATCTTTGGCTATATATATAAAGGTAGTATGTCCACCGGCAATGATAGCTTTAGCTGTTTTATCTCCCGCTTTACAGATCACTTCGATATAAAGCTTTTCCGTAATATCTTCTTTCAGAGAAATACAAATCCGTTTTTCTGCAATGAACAGTTTCCCCTGCTCCACTGCTTCCGGCGTACAGTCCCTCAACACCTCCAACTGATAGTCTGATTTACCAATCAACACACCTAAAGCCACAGCTATGGGAAGACCTACCATACCCGTTCCCGGGATTCCGACTCCCATGGCATTCTTTAGTATATTAGCACTTAACAAGACGTCTATCTTTTCCGGTTTCACTCCCAACGTTTCAGCAGCTTTAGCTACACAAAGCGCTACTGCGATAGGTTCCGTACATCCAATAGCCGGAATGACTTCTTTCTTAATCAACTCTATAATTTGCCTTCTTTCTGATTCAGTCATGGACTTATAAGTTTTGGTTCCACAAAAATAGGAAAATCTTTCTTTTCCAACATTCTATAATGAACAAATAAAATCTCATATTGTTATAAAATCTCCCATACACCAAACTTTAACAGAAAGAATTGATAGAAAAATGAAAGCAAAACACATGATTCTTTATTTGCTACTGGCTATTGTTTCCTCTTCCTGTATCGGCGAAGAAGCTCTCAATGCAGAAGCAGACATAATAAGTTGCACACTACCGGGAGTAGCCATGACAACCAGTCCTATTATTAACAATAATTCCATCACTATCTTCGTCGGTCCGGGAACTGATATTTCAGAACTTACACCTGAATTTACATTGACTCCGGGAGCTACAATTAATCCTCTTAGCGGTACGGAACGAAATTTCAATACTCCACAAGAATATACTGTTACAGCTGCCGATGGTGTTTGGAAGAAAACGTATATCATATCCGTTATCGACACGGAACTTGCCACGAACTATAATTTCGAAGATACGCTTGGCGGAAAGAAGTACTACATATTTGTAGAACGCGAAGGAGGTAAAGTCGTTATGGAATGGGCCAGCGGAAATGCGGGCTATGCCATGACCGGCGTAGCCAAAACTGCTGATGACTATCCCACTTTCCAAATAACAGACGGAAAAGCCGGCAAATGCCTTTCTTTAGTGACACGCAGTACCGGATTCTTTGGACAAATAGCAGGAATGCCTATCGCGGCAGGAAATCTGTTTATCGGTTCCTTCGATGTAAGCAATGCGATGAGTAATCCGCTTAAAGCAACTAAATTCGGTCTTCCTTTCCGGCATGTACCTACTTATCTGGCTGGCTATTATAAGTACAAAGCGGGAGATCAGTTTACAGAAGGAGGCAAACCTGTAAATGGGAAACGGGATATCTGTGACATATATGCCATCATGTACGAAACCAGCGAATCTGTTCCAACCCTTGACGGAACGAACGCATTTACCAGCCCAAACCTGATTTCAACAGCACGGATTAATAATGCCAAAGAAACGAACGAATGGACTTACTTTAAGCTTCCTTTCACCACTCTCCCCGGCAAATTCATAGATAAGGAAAAGCTAATGGATGGAAAATATAATATAGCCATAGTGTTCACCTCAAGTCTGGAAGGAGATCATTTTAACGGAGCAATCGGAAGTACATTGCTCATTGACGAGGCCGAGTTAATCTATCACTCGGAAGATTAGTGGAACTAAATAACTTTATAACAACAAGAACAATGAAAATCTATCCGTATATATTCAGTTTACTAACCTGTATAGGAATAGCCCTCCCCGGCTATGCACAGGTTGATCGAAATGAAACACTGATCCGTTCCGCCCTTCACGGACTGGAATATGAAATAAAAGCAGGTTTCAGCATTGGCGGCACAGCCCCGCTTCCTCTTCCGGTGGAAATCCGTTCCATTGACGGATATAACCCGACATTAGCTATCAGTATAGGAGGTGAAGTGACCAAATGGATTGCCGTTCAGAACAAGCTCGGAATTATAGTCGGATTGCGGCTTGAAAACAAAGCAATGACTACCGAAGCCACCGTGAAGAATTACAATATGGAGATTCTCGGACAGGGAGGTGAAAGAATCAGCGGAGTATGGACAGGCGGAGTAAAAACCAAAGTACATACTGCCGGACTGACAATACCTCTGATGGCTACCTACAAACTAACCAACCGGTGGAATATCAAAGCCGGACCTTATTTCTCCTATCTACTTTCAAGAGAATTTTCAGGTCACGTATACGAAGGATATTTGCGGGAAGATAATCCCACCGGTCCGAAGGTTGAGTTTACCGACGGTAAAATTGCAACATACGATTTCTCGGACGACTTGAGACATTTCCAGTGGGGATTACAGGTAGGAGCCGGATGGCGAGCCTTCAAGCACCTCAATGTGTATGCCGATCTTACCTGGGGATTGAATGATATATTTAAAAACGATTTTAATACAGTCACTTTTGCTATGTACCCCATCTACTTGAATATAGGTTTCGGGTATGCTTTTTAAGTCCCACTAGGCTCTGCCACCTGCTTCACTCCGGAGTAGGTTACTTTCACCGTCTGTTGCAATGCAGGCACTTTCACATTAATAGTCATGTCTGCATTTCCATCTTCTACAGTTCCCGTAACTGTTACAGGACAAGTACCCAAAGAAGCAGCATCTCCTTCAAATGTAAGATCTTGCTGTCCGGTGAATGTAGACACACCTTCCCCCTTCTTCACTTCACATTTATCAATGACAATATCTCCAAATTTTAATATCTGCTGGTTGATGAACAATTCAAAATCCTTCAGTTCAATCTTCACTTCCGTATTGCTGACCTGCGAAAGCGTGATAAACTTCTCTATTCCGTCGCCGATGACAATTTCCTGATCGGAGCCATCCGGTATCATGGATATATCCAGATTTCCCCAATACGTTCCGATTACATCCGGAGCCGTTATCACAGCTTCCTCTTCGGGAGGATTCTCATTATTCTTGTTATCACTATCGTCGTCATCACTGCTACAAGCAGCAAAGAGAGTAAGAGAGCATACCAATGCCAATAAATACAATAGATTCTTTTTCATACGTCTTTGGTTTAGTTATTACAATAAATTCGTCCTTTATAAACTAAAAAGAAGAAAAAAGGTTCAATATGCTTCCTTTTTCGAAGTTATTTCGAGTTCGCAACTTTCTTACCGAAAACTTTGTTATATTTGCATATAGTAATTTTAAAAAAGCCACAACTATGTTTAATTCATTTGGCAATATCTTTCGACTCACAAGTTTCGGTGAGTCTCATGGAAAAGGAATTGGAGGGGTGATTGACGGATTCCCATCAGGAATTACCATCGACGAAGAATTTGTACAACAAGAACTAAATCGCCGTCGTCCGGGACAATCAATCCTTACCACCCCACGCAAAGAAGCTGATAAAGTAGAGTTTCTTTCAGGTATTTTTGAGGGGAAATCAACCGGGTGTCCTATCGGTTTTATCGTTTGGAATGAAAACCAACACCCCAATGACTACAACAATCTGAAAAATGTATATCGTCCTTCACACGCTGATTACACATACACGGTGAAGTATGGAATCCGTGACCATCGCGGCGGCGGACGTTCCTCTGCACGCGAAACGATTTCGCGCGTTGTAGCCGGTGCATTGGCTAAGCTGGCACTCCGCCAACTGGGAGTCAATATCACTGCCTATACCTCGCAGGTAGGTCCTATCAAACTGGAGGGTACTTACTCGGACTATAATTTCGACCTGATAGAAACCAACGATGTACGTTGTCCGGACCCTGAAAAAGCAAAAGAAATGGCAGATCTTATATATAAGGTAAAAGGCGAAGGCGATACCATCGGAGGTACACTGACCTGTGTCATTAAGGGATGCCCCATCGGATTGGGACAACCTGTTTTCGGTAAACTTCATGCTGCCTTGGGTAACGCCATGTTAAGCATCAACGCTGCCAAAGCATTCGAATACGGCGAAGGATTCAAGGGATTGAAAATGAAAGGTTCCGAACAGAACGATGTTTTCTATAACAATAACGGACGGATCGAGACGCACACCAATCACTCCGGAGGTATTCAGGGAGGATTGAGTAATGGTCAGGATATTTATTTCCGTGTAGTGTTCAAACCGATTGCCACGCTGCTGATGGAACAGGAAACTGTCAACATTGATGGCGTCGACACCACTCTGAAAGCACGCGGACGTCATGACGCTTGTGTATTACCTCGTGCCGTACCTATCGTAGAAGCAATGGCCGCCATGACTATACTCGATTATTACTTACTGGATAAAACGACACAACTCTAATGAACGAGATTCAAAAATACATAGCGGCACACGAACCAAAGATGATGGATGACTTGTTCAGCCTTATTCGCATTCCCAGCATCAGTGCTCTGCCGGAGCACCACGACGATATGCTGGCTTGTGCGGAACGCTGGGCACAGCTGTTATTGGAAGCAGGTGTGGACGAAGCATTGGTAATGCCCTCACAAGGTAATCCGGTTGTTTTCGCTCAAAAGATCGTGGACCCGGATGCAAAGACTGTATTAATCTACGCTCATTACGATGTGATGCCGGCCGAACCATTGGAACTCTGGAAAAGCGAACCGTTTGAACCGGAAATACGTGACGGACATATCTGGGCACGTGGAGCGGATGATGACAAAGGACAATCGTTCATTCAGGTGAAAGCATTTGAATATCTCGTCAAAAACGGATTACTGAAGAATAATGTGAAGTTCATCTTCGAGGGTGAAGAAGAAATAGGTTCGCCCAGTCTGGAAGCTTTCTGCGAAGAACATAAAGAATTGCTGAAAGCAGACGTTATTCTTGTGTCGGATACGAGTATGCTAGGAGCTGAACTGCCCTCATTGACCACTGGTCTGCGCGGGTTGGCTTATTGGGAAATAGAAGTGACGGGACCGAATCGTGACTTGCATTCCGGACATTTCGGGGGTGCGGTAGCCAATCCGATCAACGTACTTTGCCAGATTATTAGCAAAGTAACGGATGCCGATGGACGTATCACTATTCCCGGATTCTACGATGATGTAGAAGAAGTGCCGCAAGCCGAACGGGAAATGATAGCCCATATTCCTTTTGACGAAAAGAAATACAAAGAAGCAATCGGTGTAAAAGAGCTTTTCGGAGAAAAAGGATATAGCACATTGGAACGTAACAGTTGCCGTCCGTCTTTTGACGTATGTGGCATTTGGGGCGGATATACAGGAGAAGGTTCTAAAACCGTACTGCCTTCAAAGGCTTATGCTAAAGTATCTTGCCGGTTAGTACCGCATCAGGATCACCATAAGATTTCGCAAATGTTCGCAGATTATATTCTTAGTATCGCTCCTGATACAGTACAGGTGAAAGTGACTCCCATGCACGGGGGACAAGGATATGTGTGCCCGATTTCACTTCCTGCCTATCAGGCAGCAGAGAAAGGTTTCGAGATCGCTTTCGGGAAAAAGCCGTTGGCGGTACGCCGTGGCGGAAGTATCCCCATCATCTCTACTTTCGAACAGGTATTGGGAATCAAAACCGTATTGATGGGATTTGGACTCGAATCGAATGCGATCCATTCTCCGAACGAGAATTGCTCATTGGATATCTTCCGGAAAGGGATAGAGGCGGTCATAGAGTTTCATCAGGAATATGCCAGACGATAAACCGGATAAATAACAATCAAGTTATAAACGATACATATAAAAGAGTGGTGGACAAGCTTGATTACAAGCATTTGTCCACCACTCTTTTATATATCTATCACACTGACAAACTACATGACCGGAGTCTCGAAAAGGAAGGTAAATGATTGGCTGTCTTTCAAATCCTTCACTGCATCACCTGCATAAATTTCGCCCTTTGTCAGAGACAGTTTCTTAATGCCGGCTTTCGGACTAAAATCAATTTTCTTCAAATCCAGCCAAAACAAATTCGGAGTCAGGGTAGATTCGAAATAATATACCTTATTCTTCTGATCGGATACGGAACGCCAACGGGTAGAAGATATATAAGGCTTCTCCGGTGTATTAATACCAAATGGCACGGAAACATTACGCATCACACTCAACACGCTGGGAACTGCAATCTTTGCATCCGCAATTTGTGGAATAGCATGAATGTAGAATGAAGCCCGTACAAAACGGTCGCTTGCCCGATTGGTTCCCGGTAACATCTGCAAGCCACCGATTTCTTTCCAGTAATCATTAATGGCCAACTGCTGTTCATATCGAGGAGAATTTGTCATCACCCGGTATTCTTTTCCTTCGTGAATACTTAATTTCCCATCCAGATATTCCAATACAGCCGTATTGCCTGTTTCATCGGTTATGGCCAGATGCAAGGTAGACTCCGGTCCTCCATTCGGCATACGGGGAGCATCAATGCGGAAAGTCTCCTTTTTCAATTCATCCACCGCTTCGCGTACCGTGGCAAAGTTATCAAGCACATACTGTGTCCAAATGCTGATGCCCATTGCCGGACGGGTATCGCCGGGAAGAGAGTAAATGGATTCCGGCAAGAAAAGCAGGCTAGCCACTAATCCTTTCTCGTTCATTCCGTCACAAGTACCTATATCATATCCTGTAGCAATCACACTTCCATATTTGGAAGTCCAGTTCACAGTTTTCTCCTTGTTATGTCCCATACGTTGGATGCCACGCGGAAATACATAGATATTCGTCATGATATCTTCCTTCCAGTCCATTGTACGTCCTGTTATCACCATCTGGTCAGGGCCTATATACACTGCACGCGTACATGCTTCTACAGGCTGTATACTCATCAAAGAGACGGCAGCCAACACCAATGCAACTCCTGCTAATTTTTTCTTCATGTTCATTCTATTTAAATAATTGATCTTCTTATTTATAAATAACAAATGCACCACGATTATTGCCTAAAAGAAAGAGGATTTTAATGAAAAAAAGGCATTTATCCAATGCAGGAAGAATTTTTTGGTTTTCAACGTATGAGGGTTATCATCACAGAGATCATTTCTTAGCGAAAAATATTAAACAAATTTAAGTGTTACTATTGCAGTCATTGCTACTTTAGTTCGTCCAATAAATAAACATACAATTATCATGATAAAAGAGTACACCAAACAAACTATAATCATTTGCTTTCTATTACAAGGAATCGCATTATCAAGCAGAGCGCAAGAACAACAAGTGTGGCAACGATACCACGATAAATGTCGAAGAGAAGCAAGTATTATTGACACTCTCCCCTCCAAATTAGAAAAAGCCTTACACTGGTCACCAACAATAAATAAAGAACAAAAAGAGGTTATACGCTATATACTATGGAATATGGTTTACGTGGAAGGTGGTACAGCCAATCTCGGAGACAACAACAACTATCCCGTGGATGTAGCCTCTTTTTTCATCAACCGATATGAAGTTAGTCAGGATGAATGGTATGTCATTATGGGAGAAAATCCTTCTAACCAACACAGACGTAACTATCCGGTAGACCAAGTCAATTGGTTTAACGCTCAACGATTTACCAAAAAACTTTCTCAATTAAGCGGTCTACCCTTCCGTCTCCCCTTCGAAGCAGAATGGGAATATGCAGCACGTGGGGGACTAAAAACCAAGAATTTCATCTATGCCGGCAGCAATAATGCAGAACAGGTTGCCTGGTTTAGAGAAAAATATTACAATACTTACGTATCCAAAGAAACAGGAACGAAGAAGCCCAACGAACTGGGACTTTATGACATGAGTGGAAACGTATATGAATGGTGTATGGACTGGTATGACAGAAAGGTTCCTTTTACCGGAAACATCGCTCCGGTTATAAGCGAAAAAGATACGCATAAAGTGTTGCGTGGAGGTAGTTATTATACTTTCGAGAAATATTGTAAAGTCACCAGCCGCTACGGAGTTAACCCGCAACGATGGGATATTGATTATGGATTACGGCTGGTAGTGTCACTGCCAGATTAAAAGTACACAATCTTTGTATAGTGCTTACTTCATTTTCTATTCATTAGTTTGTACTTTTCCTCTAGTTGTTGTAACGCCTGCTTAAGCTGAATCGCTTTTTCTTGAGATACACTGCCTCCCTCTTTTTCATACCACTCCAACTGCTGTTTAATGAGCCTACGGGTAGTTTGCAATGACTGTTGCAATGAATCACGTTGCGCCATTTTGTATCCAGATTGTATCCTGTCAAAGCAAAAACGGTCAAAACAACGTAACTTGCTGATTAACGGTGTAATATGCGTAGCATCTCTCTTCATTGCCAAGTAGCGAAAATGCAGAATATAGTAGTTTTAAGAAGACTTTCTGTTACGAATCCGTTACCTGTTTTAGAAAACAGCATTGTGTAGATACATAATTGAAAGTCGCTTATTTACAGCAGCTAAGGTTATACTTGGCGATATTTTGGTTTTGTAAGTCTTAATCCTGCTTAAAATAGTGTTCAAACGGAATTTTATTCATTGAATCACTGTATTTTGCTTTCCGACCTTTAGCTCATAAGAAACTAATTTTACACTCAAAAATTAAGGATTATGAGTAAAGAGCTAAAAGTGCATTATTACCTTCGCCATAAGGAGGTGAAAAATGATGGTACAACTCCCATTATGGGGCGCATCACTATCGGAAAATCAATGGTACAGTTCAGTGCCAAGTGTAGTGTGCAGGTATCCCTTTGGGATACTAAGTCTGCACGGGCAACAGGCAAAAGTAAGGCAGCTACCGGACTGAATCGGGAACTTGACAAGATAAGTCTGTCAATTCACTCTTGCTACAAAGAACTGTTGGCGAAAAAAGAAGAAATTTCCGCAGAAGAGGTGAAAAATGCCTTTCAAGGTATCGCTTCCGAGCAGGAAACACTTATCGGCTATTGCAACCGGTACAATCACCAACTTGCAGCCAGAATCGGTGTAAACATAACATTGGAAAGTTATAAACGATACGGTGTATCATTCAACCACCTACGCCGTTTTCTACGAACAAAGTACAATCTGAGTGACATTTCGTTTCAGGCATTGGATTATTCTTTTGTCGAAGCCTTTGATTTCTACCTGCGGGTACAATTGAAATTCAAGCCCAATACCATTGTTGGTATTATCGGACACCTGAAGATTATTATCAAGCGAGCCATAAACGAAGGGATTATCACTCGTGATCCTTTTGCAGGATTCTCATTGGTGGGAGAACCTTTACAGCCTAAATCACTAACCAAACAAGAATTGCACAAAATAATGACAACCCCGTTAGATACTCCTAACCGCTATCTGGTGCGTGATATGTTCTTGTTTTCTGTTTTCACCGGCATCTCATTCAGCGACATCCGTAATTTAACATACAGCAATCTGATGCAAGCAGAAGATGGTGCTTGGTGGATTCACTCTAAACGGAGGAAGACCGGGACAGAGTTTCATGTTCCCCTTCTGGAACTCCCTTTGCAGATTATTGAGAAATATCGTGGACTGAACAAAGATGGGAAAATGTTCGTGATGCTTAGTTGCAGCAAGACCAATGGAAATTTAAAGAAGATTGCCCAAATATGCGGTATAAAACGGAACATTACCTATCATTAAGGACGTCATAGCTATGCCAGTTTAATAACTCTATCCCAAGGAGTTCCAATGGAAACAGTCAGTCGGATGCTCGGACATCGGGATTTACGGGCAACACGCATCTATGCCCAAGTTTCCAATGAAAAGATAAACACTGACATGCGTAAATTGGAGAAGCGTATCACCAACAGGTATCACTTAGCAGACTGAATACGATGAGTACATTGGATAATAAAACCAAACGATACAGCACTTTTGCCGTTATCTTCTATATCAATAAGAATAAGGTAAAGAAAAACGGGCTATGCCCCGTCATGGGGCGTATCTCTGTCAATGCCGAGATAGCTCAGTTCAGTGCAAAAATAGATGTGAACCCCACATTATGGGATGCCAAAGATTATCGCCTGAAAGGAAAAAGTAGAGAAGCGGTTCAAGCAAATCGGGAGTTGAATAAACTGACTGATTCTATAGAGAAATACCATAGCGAACTCTTACAGCAACAGAGTAATGTTACAGCCGAGCTGGTAAAGAATATGCTGTTGGGTATCGGACGGAAGAAAGACAACCTCCTTTCTCTTTTTGCCGAACACAATGAGGAGTATGCCCAAAAGGTAGGAGTGAACAGAACGAGAGAAACCTATAAACATTATCTGCTGGTTTACAATCATGTTCGCCAGTTTCTGCAAAGCCAATATAAGATGGAAGATATTCCTTTAAAGCAACTGAACTACTCTTTCATTGAACAATTCGATTTTTATCTTCGGGTGGAGCAACACCATTCACCTAATACAATCGGAGGATATACGATACTCCTGAAGAAAATAATCTGCAGAGCAATCAATCAAGGAACCCTACTTAGAGATCCTTTTGCAGATTATCGTCCGGAACAACCGCCAAAGAAATGTAGGCACATGACTACTGATGAATTGGAGCGGTTCATGGCTACCCCTATTACTTCTAAATCTTTGCGTCACACACGGGATATGTTTGTCTTTAGCACGTTCACCGGAATATCGTATATCGATTTGTGTAATCTCTCATTATCTAATATAAGTAAAGCTGGCAACGGTACGATGTGGATTCACTTTAAACGACAAAAGACCGGAAGTGAGTGCCATATCCGCTTATTGGATATTCCCAAGCAGATAATTGAGAAATACAAGCCGGAGCGGAAAAGTGATAAGATTTTTAACATGGTGGGGTATTCTTCATTGGCGGCAAATCTTAAAAAAGTTGCCAAACAGTGTGGTATTGAGCGGAATATCACCTATCACATGAGCCGTCATAATTTCGGAACGCTTATAACTCTCTCACAGGGTGTTCCGCTGGAAACGGTCAGTCGTATGATGGGACACTTGGGCATCAAAACCACTCAACTATATGCAAAACTCACGAATCAGAAAATTAATGAGAATATGAAGCTTTTATCAAATAATATGGCTGATAAGTTCAATATTTATGAGGATAAACAAATGCCGGTTAAGGTTTGTGCAGCAAAATCATTCAAACATTTAAAGAAGTAATTATTATGGAAAGGAAACTAATAAAAATCAGTGAGGATGGGAATGTATTCATTCCGGATAATGTACAAATGCGAGATTTTGAGATAGCGGAACTGCTCGGGGCAATGATACCGACTATACGGTCTAATGTACGGGCGATTCTAAAATCGGGAGTAGTTACAATAGATACGCAGCACGGTGGCACGGTGATTGGAGCCACACTATTATCAGATTATTACGGGCTGGATATGGTAATCGCTCTCGCTTTTCGGATTCATAGCTGCAATGCAGGGATTCTTAGAAAATGGATTTTACGAAAGGCAACTGCCCGTCCCGAGTGCTCCAATATACCTTTATATATCAGCTTCAACTGTAATCAATCGCCTAATTAAGGAAAGACTGAAATGGCGTTCCGTCATGTAATCCGAATCGGGTCAGCCATTCCGTTACAATGGCTAAGATAAACAGGCAAAGGATTCAACCCTTGCCATCATTGCCTCGAAGGTCGAGACTTCCATGCTTACTACTTCCATTGTTCCTGATTTATTGATTCGTAATTCTTATTTCACGGGCAAAGAAAGAACGAAGTTTTCATATGGCAATGGATTGTGTACCGACTGGCAGCTTGTGGCACCGGAATGGAAGCAACAGTCTCTTTTCCTGTGTAAAAAGAGCTGTTCAACAGTCACGGATGAACTTCCTGTAATTGATGTTGGAGGCACTGTTATTCTTGGTATCTTCCCTTATCTCTTCCAATGCCTCCAATACCCTGAGTTGCGCATCGGGGAATCTGCTGACCAACGCATCAAACAGATTCGTGTCGTGAAGTTCCAAAGCCACTTTTACACTCTTATGTTTCGTTTTTTCATCCAAACGGCTTTTATTCCCCGAAATAATCTCCCCTAAATTCTGAATATCCTCAAAATCATATTTTTCCGGATAGCCATGCGGATTCTCGATTGAAGCAACCGCAGCTATCAGGCTGTCCGTGACAATCTCCTTCACTTCGATACCCGTGGCAGTTGAGTATTGTCGCTTGACGACATACTTGAGCTGCCCTTTGACAAAACGCAGTTCAACACCGAAATAATTGCAATGATGCCACTCTATGATGAAAATGCTCGTGGCTGTTTTCAAATGCCACCCTCTCCTGCATAATCCGGCAGAACTGTCTGCAACACTGAGTATCACAGACCAAAGGAATATTACCATTTTACTGCATCCCTGCCATAACCGACTTCTGAACGGTTCTGTTATGCACCACAGATAGAGGTTCAGGATAATATCCGCAAACGAGCAGGATTTTCATGGTTATGTTCATTCTTCTGTCGGATTAAGGTTGTTATTCCGGTAGATATTGTCAATGTCATCTTTAAACACCTCCAAATGATGGCACAGAATGTTTTCCACATAGCTGCTGATGGTCGCTTTGGATGAATCCATCAGGTGGACGATTCGCATGAGCCTGCGATGGGTGTTTGCTGTGATATATAACGGCTTCCGGTAAGTGAAATCCACCCGGTTGAAGAAATGTCCGTCATAATCTCCCCGTGTTTTTCTTTTTCGCTTTCCAAATTCCGCACTTTTGGGAGGAATGACGGTTTCCGATTGTTCAGGCAGTCCAACAACAGGTTGTACTTCTTCCTTTTCGCCCTGCTCTCTTGGTTGGATATAATCTTTCCTCCCATCGGGTTTCGGTCTTTTGCTCGCTGAATCCACGGGAATACCTTGTGATACCCATTCGAGAATCCTGTTATAGTCTGTCTTATTGTTCTCAGGCATGGTCGTTTCTGTTTAATCCTACAATTTGTTTTACTTCTTCTATCAGACAATCTATATGACTTCCCTTGACCAATTGTTTGTCCGGTGGAAATATGGTCGAGAGGAAAACCGCTTCATTTCCCGATATGGACTGTTCCTTGTCATACCGGGCTGATTGTGGGATGACCGTATCCAGCAGGGAGAGTTTGAAGTCACCGATTATTGTAGCGTAATGTTCCAGCCACTCTTTACGCACACGGGAATCCACCCTGTTCCAGAAAAGATGGACGGATTTCAGATTCAACTGCTTTTGTGAGGATATCAGTTCGGTTACGGGAATAATGAAAGAGAGAGTACTTTCCATAGACATACGGGAGGGTGACATCGGCACAAACACATAGTCCATGTTCAGGAAGGTGGACACCACTCTCCCTCGTTATTGATTGTTCCAGGCAGGTCGAAGAATATCACGTCATATTCCATGCTCTCGGATGCAAAGAACTCATTGGCTTTGAATATGCCTTCTTCGGGACGGGCGCAGACAATCGGGTAGGTCTGCTTGTCGATGGCTTCCAGCAGGGTTACCGCCTTTGCCTGATAATAAAGGTTGTTCTCCAACTGACGGATTTCACGTTTGCGCATTTTGTAGATGCTGCATTGCGGATAGTCGCAGTCGATAACGGCGACATTATATCCGTGGGCATAATGCAGGAGACTTGACGCAAGGGCGGTAAAGGAACTTTTGCCTGCTCCTCCCTTTTGGGTGGAGAAAGCGATGAACAAGGGTTTCTGTTTCATAAATCTAACTTTTTAAAGGGATACATACTGTTTATTTTAAATTTTTCCGGTTTCCTTTCTTATTGGAAATTTGTCAAAAATCCATTCATTCAAAATTGGTTGGCAATTTGCCTTTTTGCGAATTGGATTGTTTGCTTGTTTTCATGTTTATAAACTTTCAAGCTGTCAAATACTCAATTTTGCGGATAACCTTTCCTTCAAATTTCCAAACAGCCGGCAAATATAAATCACGAATACGTACCGTTCCAAATATCAGATATTTATGCGGTATTGTGCCGTATTCTGCACATGGATAACCAACGCCAGTCTGTTTCCATGTTTGCAAATTACCAAGTTGTCAAACTTGATAATAGTAAAACTTACGGTATGAAAGGATGGGGAAATAATCAAGACTAATTTCAATCCGTTTTTGACGGATTTTTATGTTCATAGGAACATAGCATGGTGTCTTTTGAGTTACTCAAAAGGCAGCGAGTTACTCGCCGCACCTTGCCCTTGCAGGGAGTAATCGCCCTCCGAAGTCGGGCGATTGTAAAGAATTGGATAAGGGTGTGAAATAATTGTTCTTGATAGTAATGCTACTAATCTTCTTTTTCAATATATTTGCAGTAAATACCAATATGAAGTATTATGAAACAAAATCAAATCAACCGGCTTAAAGTAGTTCTTGTAGAACAAGGAAAGACAGGGAAATGGCTATCCGAGCAGTTAAGTAAAGACCCTTCTACTGTTTCTAAATGGTGTTCTAACAAGATACAGCCATCATTGGAGGTTCTTGATAAGATAGCAATTCTCCTGAATGTTGATAGACGTGAATTGATAAATAAAAGCAAATAATTATATGACATTCAAAAATATACTTGATAAATTCCGCAAATATGCTTTCTCAGAGAGAGATAAAGGAGATAAGTTTGAGAAATTAATGCAAGCATACTTGCAGACCGACCCTAAATATGCTACTTTTTTTTCAAAGGTTTGGCTTTGGAACGAATTTCCATTTCGTAAGGATTTTGGTGGTAAGGATACCGGAGTAGATTTGGTTGCTTATACGCATAATGGGGATTATTGGGCTATTCAATGTAAGTGTTATGCAGAAAATGCAACAATAGATAAACCTGCGGTGGATTCGTTTCTTTCCACATCGAGCAGAAGTTTTACGGATGAATCGGGCAATACTTCTACCTTTGCTCATCGTCTTTGGATTTCTACTACCAATAATTGGGGTATCAATGCCGAAGAGGCCATCCGTAACCAGCAACCGGCAGTTTCCCGTATCGGTTTATTCCATCTGGAAAGTGCTCCTGTCGATTGGTGTAAGTTGGAAGAAGGATTATCGGGTGAAGCATCCCGATTGGTCAAGAAAGAACTTTTCCCTCATCAAAAAACGGCATTAACTAAAGCTCATCATTATTTTAAGGATAATGACAGGGGAAAGCTAATCATGGCTTGCGGAACAGGCAAAACATTTACATCGCTAAGAATTGCAGAAAATGAAACAAATGGGAAGGGATTTATCCTATTTTTAGTGCCGTCTATCGCTTTACTCGGGCAAACATTAGAGGAGTGGTATGCTGAAGCCGACGAACCGATAAAAGCAATATGTATTTGTTCGGATGCTGAAGTTTCAAAGCAGAAAACCAAAAGCGAAGATCTGGATGGATACAGCACGGTGGATTTGGCTTTACCTGCTTCAACCGATGTCGAATCTATTATCTGCCAACTCAAAAGCAATTCGCAAAACGATTGTGGGATGACTGTTGTCTTCTCTACTTATCAATCCATCGAGGTTATTGCAAAAGCGCAGAAAGCCTACAAGCAGGAAATTGGAGATAAAGCTATATTTGATTTAATTGTTTGCGATGAAGCCCACAGAACCACCGGCGTTACATTGGCAAAAGAAGATGAGTCTGCCTTTGTTAAGGTTCATAACAATGATTTTATAGAAGCAAAGAAAAGATTGTATATGACCGCAACACCTCGCCTGTATAGCGATGACAGCAAATCCAAAGCCGCACAAGGGGATGCCATTCTCTGTTCTATGGATGATGAGCGTATTTATGGAGGAGAAATTTATCGTATCGGATTTGGCGAAGCTGTCAATAAGGGAATGCTGTCTGATTATAAAGTACTGATCTTGACTGTCAGTGAAAATGATATGCCTGTTGCCGTTCAGAAAATGGTAGCTAATCCTGAGAATGAAATATCATCGGATGATGTATCAAAGCTGATAGGTTGTATCAATGCGCTTTCCAAACAGATTTTAGGGGATGCCGGTATCATAAAAGACAGTGATCCTGAACCTATGAAGCGTGCGGTAGCTTTCTGCCCAAATATACAGGCTTCAAAAAAGATAACAAATACGTTTAATTCAACTCTGGAATCTTATTATTCGGAGTTATCCGAAGAGCAAAAAGATAAGATTGTAGCTGTCGCCTCCGATCATATTGACGGAACAATGGCAGCTACTATACGCCAAGAAAAACTGTCGTGGCTTAAAAGTGTGCCTGAAGATGAAAAGGAGTGCCGTGTATTGACGAATGTTCGCTGTTTGAGTGAAGGAGTAGACGTTCCATCTCTTGATGCGGTCTTGTTTTTGTCGGCACGAAATTCGCAAGTCGATGTCGTCCAATCGGTAGGACGTGTAATGCGAAAATCGCCGGGAAAGAAATACGGATATATCATTATTCCGGTGGTAGTGCCTGCCGATGTTGCTCCAGAAAAAGCATTGAACGACAATGCTCGTTATGCGGTAGTCTGGACGGTATTGAATGCCTTGCGTGCTCACGATGACCGTTTCAATGCCACAGTCAATAAACTGGAACTGAACCGAAAGAAGCCCGAACAGATTGTCGTAGGTCGCCCCGATTATACCGGTAGCAGTAATAAGGAAGAATATTCTTCAGAAAAAGGCTCCGAATTAAATCGGCAACTGACCATTCAGTTCGAGCAATTGCAAAGTATCCTTTTTGCCCGAATGGTTCAGAAAGTAGGCGATAAACGCTATTGGGAACAATGGGCAAAGGATGTAGCAGAAATTGCAGAACGCAATATCGAACGCATCAAACGATTGATTGAACACGATAAAGAACATCGCTGGGCTTTTGAGCAGTTTATGGACGGATTGCATAAAAACATAAATCCGTTCATCACTGACGATGAAGCAATAGAGATGCTTTCACAGCATATTATTACCCAGCCGGTTTTTGAAGCTCTTTTCGATGGATATTCGTTCGTAAAGAACAATCCGATTTCTCAATCCATGCAAGCCATTCTGGATTTGCTCGAGAGTGATGTTGTGAATAAAGATACCGAAATACTGGAAAAGTTTTATGATTCGGTCCGTACCCGTGCGGATAAAATAGACAATGCAGAAGGAAAGCAAAAGGTAATCATTGAACTCTACGATAAGTTTTTCAAAACCGCTTTCCCGAAGATGGTTGAGAGACTAGGTATTGTTTACACTCCGGTAGAGGTAGTCGATTTCATCATTCATTCGGTGGATGCGGTATTGCGGAAAGAGTTCAACCGATCTTTATCAGATGAAAATATACATATTCTTGATCCCTTTACAGGAACAGGAACTTTCATCACCCGATTACTTCAAAGCGGATTAATCTCTACCGAAGACTTGGAACATAAATACAGCAAGGAAATACATGCGAACGAACTTGTATTGCTGGCATACTATATTGCAGCCGTAAACATTGAAAATACATTCCACGACCTAATGAAAGGCCAATCAGAATACAAGGAGTTCAACGGTATATGCCTCACTGATACTTTCCAATTGGGCGAAAGCGATGCAAGCGAGAAGCTGTTTTCTGAAATGTTCCCTCAAAACTCGGAACGTGTCATCGAGCAAAAGAAAGCTCCTCTGCGTGTTATTATGGGTAATCCGCCATACTCTATTGGGCAGAAGTCGGCTAACGACAATGCACAAAATCAAAGTTATGCAAAGTTGGATGCAAAAATTGCGAGTACTTATGCGAAAGGAAGCAGTGCTACATCGGTTAAAGCTCTTTATGATAGTTACATAAAAGCTTTCCGCTGGAGCACAGACCGTCTCGATCCGAAAAACGGTGGTATTATAGCTTTTGTCTCAAATGGAGCTTGGATAGATGGAAATGGCATGGATAGTTTCCGTAAATGTTTGGAAAAGGATTTTTCTACCATTTATGTGTTTAATTTGCGGGGAAATCAGCGCACCAGCGGTGAATTATCCAGACGAGAAGGTGGTAAAATTTTCGGTTCAGGTTCTCGCACACCGATTGCTATAACGTTACTTGTAAAAAAAACCAAAGCAGATGAAACTCCTGCTACAATATATTATCACGACATCGGCGATTACCTGAGTCGTGAAGATAAATTGGCTATTCTCCGGAAATTCGGTTCGATTGAACATATAGAATGGCAACAGTTGAGCCCCAATAAACATGGCGATTGGCTTAATCAGCGCAATGATGCTTTTGAAAATTTCATTCCGCTTGCTCCTGAAAAGAAATTTGATTTAAGCACCAAATCAGTGTTTACCACTTACTCATTGGGATTAGCCACAGGAAGAGACGCTTGGGTTTATAATTTTTCTAAAAAACAATCAATGTTGACAGTGGAAAAGATGATTCATTTTTATAATGAACAAGTATCATCATTTCATCTAGCTAAAAACAAAAGTGAAAACATTTCAATAGATTCATATATTAATTTAGATCCAACAAAATTTAGTTGGAATAGGAATCAAAAAGAAGACCTACAAAAAGGGAAGATGCATAAATATTATCCTGAAAATTTTACAATAGGTTTTTACAGACCATTCTGTAAGAACAATTTGTATTTCGACAAGGATTTTAATGCAATGCTTTATATGAATAAGAGGCTATTTCCTTATCCCGAAGCGGAAAACAAAGTAATATGCCTGTCTGGTATTGGTGCGAGCAAAGATTTCTCTGCATTAATTACTGATGCGATACCTGATTTGCAAGTAATGTTCAATGGACAATGTTTCCCAATGTATCACTATGAGGAACGTAAAATTGAGAGTAAAACTTTGTTTGATGATGCCGAGGATACCATTCAGAATAATTATATTCGTCGTGATGCCATCTCCGATTTCATTTTAGAACGTTGTCGCAAAGCCTACGGTCCATATGTGGGCAAAGAAGATATTTTTTACTATGTTTACGGCATTCTGCACAGCACGGAATATCGTACATCCTTTGCCGCCGACCTTAAAAAAATGTTGCCCCGTATTCCATTAGTGGATGAAGCCCGTGATTTTTGGAGTTTCAGCAAAGCAGGAAGAACCTTAGCGGAATTGCATTTGAACTATGAGAACCGTCCTTCGGCAACTGGAGTCATTGTGACCTATAATACCATTCCGCAGAGCGAAATAGAAAAAGCAATGCAATCAGGCGAGATTGAGACAATCAATTATCAAGTTGAAAAGATGCGCTTTCCCTCCAAAACAGATAAAAGCAAAATTATATACAACAGCCAAATAACGATTGAAAATATACCGGCCACAGCTTATGAATACGTAGTAAATGGCAAAAGTGCCATCGAATGGATCATGGAGCGTTATGCCATCACTACCCATAAAGATAGCGGCATCACCAACAATCCCAACGATTGGGCAACGGAGCACAATAATCCCCACTATATTCTGGATTTATTGCTTTCTGTTATTTCGTTAAGCATGGAGACGGTGGAGATAGTAAATGGATTACCGAAATTAACCTTTTAAATGTCTGATAAGATGGAACATAAATACAATAAAGGCTCTGAGTGGCGTAAATGGGATTTGCACATACATACGCCATATTCTATTTATCAAAACTATGGCGGAACCGGTTCGTTTGATAAATTTATAGATGCACTTGAACGATTACCCAAAGATGTAAAGGTTATTGGCATTACAGACTATTATTTCATCGATGGATATGAAAAAGTAATGGAGTATCGACAAAAGGGGAGGCTTTCTAATATTGATAAAATTTTTCCCATATTGGAGTTTAGAATTGATACCTTTGGAAGTGGCAACGAGAATAAACTGCAAAAGATCAATTTACATATCCTTTTTGATATTGATGAAGATAATTTAAAAGAGGAAATCAAGAAGATTCGAGAGGAATTTATTTCACAAATTCCAATATCTTCTATAGATAAACATAAAACAAAAATGTTATCTGTTAATAATCTTACAACTGAAGGAGGCAATGATTTACAAAAGGGATTTAGCGATTTAGTTCCACCGACGGCTAAAGTTTTTGAGTTGTTAAATTGTGAGACATGGAAGAATAAAACATTTACATTTTTGGGCTATAAAGAATGGTCTAATTTAGAAAAAAACAATCAACTAAAGCCGTTAAAAGAAGACCTTTACAATAGAGTTAATGCCTTTTTATCAGCGACTCAAAGAGAAACTTTCTTGAATTGCCAAAAATGGCTTAATGAATATGGAAATAAAAAGCTTCTCCATTCTGGAGATATTCATGATTTTTCTTTTTTAGATACTGCAAACACCAATGAGAATGGTGATATTATTCAATCGACTAATTATTATTGCGATACATGGATTAAAGCAGACACTACCTTTGACGGTTTGAAACAGATTATATGCGAGCCTGAAGATCGAGTAAAAATTCAGATTGACCATCCAGATGATAAGAAGGGCTATAATATCATTGAGAAAATTAAATTTGTAGATACTTCCGGGCAAGATAAATTTCCATGTGAGGAGATTGGTTTGAGCAGTGGACTCAATGCAATTATTGGAGGTAAATCATCTGGAAAATCATTGTTACTTCACTTGATAGCTTCAGAAATGGGCAATAAAACAGACATAAAGAACTATGAACAAGTAATTAAAAATACATCAATAGAGATATATTATAAAGATGATCCTACCCGAAAGAGAACAAAAGATGATGCTCGTATAATAGAATTTTTACCGCAATTGCATATAGAAAATCTTGTTCGAAATCAGGAATATAAAAATACGACTTATCGTTCTTTGAACGAATTTATAGAGAATCTAATAAAGCAAGATGAACGTATTAAAGCTATTTTTGAAGAATCGAATAATATAATCACAGAAGCAATCTCTAATATCGAATCTGCCATAACTGAATGGGGTAAATTAGATACCCAACTAAATACTGCAAAAGAAGAGAGAACTAAATTGGGAGATAAGAAAGCTATTGAGAATGAGATTGACAGGATTATAGGAGAAATAAACGAATTAACTAAAAATGCAGGCTGGACTCCTGAGGAAAAAACGCTATATGATAAACTAATAGCTGATAATCAAACACAAGAAGTAAAAAAGAAAGCATTAGAACAAACAAACGAAGAGTATAGTCGTTTAGAGAACTACATTATTAATCAAATAAATAATGATATATGCAGCGCAATTAGATTTACAAGTGAAAATGAAGCTGTTAATGGAGTATTTACAGGTTTTAAGGACCTACTAAATAAGTCACTTGCTGAAATAATAACATCTTCATCTGCGCAAATAAAAGAAAAAATTCAAAAAAATATCGAATTGATTGATGCTATAACAGCAAATATTACGGCGAATACGGATGCATTGAAACCATTAATGGAGAAAAATGCAATACAAACTGAAGTTGTAAAATTAGAGCAGTTAAAAAAGGAAGAAGAAAAACGGCTCACAACAATAGCAGAGAAGGATCAACAGATAAAACAATTCAGAGAAAGCATTGCGAATCTAAACTTTGTAACAAATAGTAAAGCAATAGAAAATTCGTATTATAACCTATCGGACTTACTGAATGCTGCTATTGCAGATAAGTGGAGTATAGAAACGACTAAATTGGATATACGGGCTAAGACCGTATTTAATAATACTGTGTTTGTTAATTCAATTAGCGATATAATAAATATGAAAAGCTATCTGAGTAATCAATTTGGAGCTGACATATTTAATACTAATGAGTATGAGTACAGAAAAGAAAACCATTGTGAGAAAATTGCCAAATTAGTTCAATTTGCAATAAAAGAAGACGAACGATTTTTAAATTTCAAACAAGGTAAAACTACCAAGGAGTTTTTGCTTGCCATTCTCAAAAACTGTTTTGCTATAGAATACGATATAAAGAAAGGCTCAGATAGTATTCATACAATGTCAGAAGGCAAAAAGGGGATCGTAATATTACAGTTGTATTTAAGTCTCAGTCAGGCGGACTGTCCAATTTTAATTGATCAACCGGAAGATAATTTGGATAACAGAACTGTTTATCAGGATCTAAACGATTACATTAAACAATGTAAACGTAAAAGGCAAATTATTATGGTTTCTCATAATGCTAATTTAGTTGTAAATACAGATGCTGAAAATATAATCGTTGCAAATCAAGCAGGAGAAAATGGATCTGAAAACAGGAAATATAGATTCGAATATGTAAATGGATCATTAGAGAATACATTTACAAATAGTAAAGAGACTGCAATCTTATATAAACAAGGAATAAGAGAACATGTCTGTGAGATATTAGAGGGTGGAGTTGATGCTTTCAAGAAGCGAGAGGATAAATATCACATTAAGAATTAGCCATGAAGATAATCCATACCGCAAATTGGCATTTAGGGCAGACGTTTTTTGAATATGACCGTAAAGGTGAACATTCTCTATTTTTGACGTGGCTTCGAGAGCAAGTGAAAGTTCACGAGGTGGATGTGTTGTTTATTGCCGGAAATTATGACTCGGAAGCTCAGCTCAAAGCTCTCAATTCACTTTTGGAGTCGATGAATGTCACTATGTGGGGGATTGTCAAGCGTACCGAAGAGGGTAATATTGATTTCGACCATTTGATTGTACCACTCGGTAAAAGAGAGTATTCATACTTCGTGAGCCGTTACGGCTTACAGAGATGTTATCAGAAATAAATCAACTCTTCGTTGGTGAGGTGTGGAACTTTACCGTTTTGAAGAAAATATAATAGATTAGCATTGAAAGGATTAATGATATGACAAAAGAAATAATTATAAACGATAGCGAGTACGCTCAAATATTGCAGCAGGCGGTTTCTGAGATTCAGACTGCTCGTGCCACCATTGCCCGGCAAGTAAACACTACCGTCAATTCTGTATATTGGAATATCGGGAAGTTACTCTTTGATAGAAACTTAGAGAGTGGATATGGTAGTGGCGTAGTTAAACGATTATCGGTGGATTTGAAAGAACAGTTTCCGGATATGGGATTGTCTCCTCGTAATCTATGGGATATGAAGCGTTTTTATGAAAGATATAAAACTTGCGATTCAAAACTGCGACAAGCTGTCGCAGTTTTACCTTGGGGACATAATTTATTATTGATAAACAAGATAGATGACAATAATGCTGTGAAATTTTATGCAGAAGAGTGCTTGCAGAAAGGTTGGTCGAGAGATATGTTACTCAATGCAATAAAGATGGATACCTATGCAGTTCGTCAGACACAAATCAAAACGAATAATTTTGATTCAGTCTTACCTGTGGCACAAGCCAACTATGCGAATGAGGTCTTTAAAAGCTCATATAACTTAGGATTTCTTGGAATAACAGAACCTGTTAAAGAATTGGAATTAGAGAAGCGGTTGGTTGCTAAAATCAGATCGTTTATACTGGAATTAGGCAAAGGATTTTCTTTTATTGGCAACCAATACCGTCTGGAGTATAACAACAAGGAATATGCGGTGGATATGCTCTTCTTTCATAGGGGCTTGCGCTCGCTCGTTGCTATCGAATTGAAGATCGGTGCTTTTAAGGCAGAATATGTTGGCAAAATGAATCTCTACCTTTCGTTGCTTGACCGATTGGAAAAAGGAGAGAATGAGAACCCATCAATTGGTATCATTCTTTGCGCTGATAAGGATCACTTAGATGTAGAGATCGCTTTGCAAGATATAAACAAGCCTATCGGGGTAGCTGAGTATCAATTACTGTTACCCAAAGACGAACTTCAGGCGTTGCTTATTCAAGAGATTAATTCTATTGAAGAAAACACAGATTCAGAAAGGGAGTAACAACATTTATTTTGCTACTCCATCTGCAATTTATCTTCATCGAGTTCGGACGACGAAGCAATAAAGAGGGATATTCAGTAAATAAAAAATATAAGGCAACTACTTCATTGCGAATTAGTTGCCTTTTTTGTATCTTTAAGCATTTCCCCGTAAATACAGTTTGACGACTAAAACGGGGGTAATTAAAAATAAAGACACATGGTAAAGATACGAAAAATTTCAGAAATCGAACCTACTTTGGGTTTTACAGAATTTGATATTCTCGAAAAATATCGTCAAAGTTTTGAAAAGAGTGAATTGGGGCGGCTTCATTCTCTTTTTCCTTTCTCCGAACTGGCTCAACAGATGGGTTTACATGAATCTCGTCTGGGTCGTAAAAGTTATTTTTCTCCTGAAGGTAAAATCGCCTTAATGGTCTTGAAGTCCTATACCAACTTTTCAGACTCACAACTGATTGAACATTTAAACGGTAATATTCATTACCAGTTATTTTGTGGTGTTCAGATTGATCCTCTTCATCCACTGACCAATCCTAAAATCGTCAGTGCAATTCGTCAGGAACTAGCAGATCGCCTTGATATTGAGTCCCTCCAGCCTATTCTGGCTGACCGTTGGAAACCTTATCTTGAGAACCTTCATGTCTGTATGACCGATGCCACCTGTTATGAAAGTCATCTGCGTTTCCCTACTGATGTCAAACTCTTATGGGAAGGTGTTGTATGGCTTCATCGTCATCTGTGCAAACATTGTCGGACATTGCACATACAACGTCCCCGTAACAAGTATCTTGATGTAAGCCGTGCATACCTTGCTTACAGTAAACTGCGTAAACGCAGGAAATCACAGACCCGTATGGTTAAACGCAGACTACTTCAGTTATTGGAAAAGTTACTGGATCAGCTGGAGCAGCTTCATTCATCCTACAGACACAGGCTTACACTATCCTCTGATTATCAAAGACGTTTCTCGGTCATACAGACGGTCCTTGAGCAAGGGAAGAATTTATTTGCAGGCAAAAAAGTGCCTAACCGTATCGTGAGTATCGACCGGCATCACCTTCGCCCCATTATCAGAGGCAAGGAAACCAAATCCGTTGAATTCGGAGCCAAGGTCAACAATATACAGATAGATGGAATCTCCTTTATAGAACATATCTCCTTTAAGGCTTTTAACGAAGGAGTACGTTTAAAAGACTGTATTCATCTGCAACAACAACTGACCAAGGTTAGGGTTAAGGCGCTTGCGGCGGATTCAATCTATGCTAATAATGCCAACCGGAAATTTTGTACAAAATATCATATAAGTACTTCCTTTAAGCGTAAGGGCAGAGCTGCCAAAGATGAGCCGCTTCGGAAGATCTTACGGTCGGAACTTAGCCGTGAAAGAGCTACCCGTCTGGAAGGAAGTTTTGGTACACAGAAACAACATTACTCACGGGCCAGGATAAAAGCCAGAAACAGAAAAACGGAAATACTTTGGATTTTCTTTGGAATACATACGGCCAACGCGGTATGTATGATAGAAAAGGTTGAAAAGAAAAAAAGAACGGCAGCATAATCAGACTGAAATAAGAGCAGAAGAGGAGAGGTTTTTAACTTCACCTAAAAAAGCATGTGCATAACGCAGCGTTGCGAAGAAAAAACAATAATATGTAAATAATATTCTTGTAAAAAGATAGAAGAATCGAGAATTTACCAGGAAAAATACAGAGAAAAGTTCACGAAAAGGAGAACTGCTCTCTGTATTTACAAGAAAGAGGGACATTTACTGAATATCCCTAAAGACTTTTATGTTTCTCATAGATCTAAATACTGTTATTATATACAAATGTCAAGTCGACTCATTGATCGGCCAGTTTATAAAGTTCATATCCTCCCAATGCCAGTACATAGGGCAGATTAAGAATAACGTCAGCATCCTTCTCCACCTCTTCGGGGTACTTTTGCAGCAATTCGTTGAAAGGCATAATGAGAGGGTGTTGCAAGAAAACTTTATCTTTCACCTCGGCACGTCTCCAGCCAGCCACTGTACGCTCGGCATTCCATCGGTATTTCTCCATGCGCACCAACAGATACAAAACTTGAGACGGAAGATTCTCATTGAACATAGATCCGGATATGCGTGCCGGCGAACGTTCGCTCCGCTTAATACCGTAGCCCAGCGTACGACAAAATACACTATAGGCATCCAGTTGATAGCGGTTAGCCCAACGTAACGGCTCGCTCAATTTATTCCACAGATACTGTGCCTGGTGATTCATCAAAATGAAGTCGGCAGAGTGGTTGCCATAAGATTCATACATCTTCTTCAACACCTCTTTCTGCTTGAGGCTTTCATCCGTATAGCAACAATCGTAGAAATAATTCACATACAAAGCCAGTTTATCCTGCAAGATGTTTTTCTTCATTCCCCTGTCTACCATGCCGAACACCTTGACATAACGATAACGCCCTTGCTCATCGTCCACTATCGACGACAAATCGTTATTGAAATCCTGACGGATAAGTACACGACACTGATGCTGATAAACCTCATGCGGCAAGTTGAGCCCTAATGAGAGACTCAAATCGGGATCATGCACACAAATAGCCACTGTAAGCATACAGTGTTTATTTTGTACCCATTGTTGTAAACGGGTGCGCATAGCAGTACTACAAATATCGTCATGGCAATATTCTACCTCAATATCGTCTATCTGACTCTCTATATAAGGAAATTGAGCTTTGAAGTAGTCTTTCTGTGACTCCATCTCTCGATCTACCAAAGTGATGCGGGTACGTATGCGTTCATCTGTCGGCAGACGGTCATCGTAATTGGCATAATGGCAGATACGTAGTGCTTCAAGCAGCAACGAGCGTCCCATCCGATTGAATCCCACAATAACCAGATGCACATAGTCTTGGCTAGTAGCATTCCAGCTTCCATCAGGTTGTTGCGTTATGCTTATGGGGCGATAGTCTAGCGGATCATAATACCTTTCACTATCGGCAGCATAGAGACTCCATAGTTGCCGTGCCAAATTCTCGTGGAGGTTAAAGGGACGGAAAAAGATATTAGGTTTCCCCTCAACGCAAAACACCTCCGGCGGCAGATTCATTTTCTGTATGTTAGAGTATGAAGGGATACTGTCAAACTGCACATATACAGGCATCACCTTACCATCGGGGCATTTGCCACGCAGAGCACTTACCAAATGCACAATCGCTATATTTTTAGCATCGCGTCCGCAACGTTCCTCATCACCCAATACATACACTTCACTCGCGCTCGCTATGTTCAACCGCTGAAGTTCTTCGATCGACTCAATGTTGCCAAAGTAAACAAGCACTTGCCGCTCTATTTCGATGGGCAAGGCAGACTGTATGCGATGGCGTACCGTTGCCGCCTCTATACCGCTCATCAGTAAGATACGTACCGAAGGACATTCGTTATATAGTTCGCGTATCATATTGATAGATAGTTCATTGAAGCCTATCAATACATAATGTTGAGTTATGTTGCGGTAAGTCATTCGCCCCGTGTTTACTACATCCACACGCCGCTCTATAATGTTGGAAATGGTAGAGATGAGTACACCGCCCAATAAAATGGATCCCGAAAAGCTAACAATTCCCAGCAATAGCCTGCTAGACCAAGCTGTCTCGTTCATTTGGTTACCAGGATCCACAAAGTTGTTGTACACCACCCAGAGCCTTTCGCCCCATTCCTCATGTCCATACAATTGGATAGAAAAGAACATGACGATGATAAAGAAAATAGCCAGCACCGTAGCAATAGTAACGAGTAACAGGGTGAGTTGCGACTTGATACCCCCCGAAATGGTGCGATCCATATACTCTTGTGAGAATATCTTCTTGTAGTAGTTTATAAAACGGTTCATGCTTATAACTTATTGATAGCAAAACATACAAGTCCTGCCCATATTGTGTACATTTCGAGCTATTTGTTCTGATAATCGTACCATATCATGCACCAATACCATATAATCCGTATCAATGGGATTTAGTTGACAGTCGTGTTTCATAAATAGAACATTTAGAGTTGTGTACAAATATAGTATTTTTCAACAAACCAGGTAGTTTTTCACTTAACTATTTTCAGCAGTGTACTTTACCTTGTCATCGTGCGGCAGCATATAAAATGAAAATCACCAGTACAAGAAGACATTAATCGCAAGATAACAGCTATGGAACGAAGTAAAATTCGTATAAAAATGGAGTAAGACATTCTACTTCCATAAAGTAATATCTCCATAATCTTTATTGTATTTAAGATTATTCAGTGCATAGATTTAAGATTTTCTATGCAGAAAACTAGAATCTTTTATGCACTCGAGTAGTTGTCACCTTACAACGGGACAATAGTCACCTTATAGAATGACGAACGTCACTTTATAAGGTGATATTAATCATTCTATAAGGTGACCATCTATCTCTGAAAGGATGAAAACCACTAAAGATACAGAATAAATCAGTAAAAAGCAATAGTAAGATAGGAAATTTGCCTGGAATGCAAACACACTTAATTTATTTCAATACAGCATAATAAAGAGGCCGCATTCATATCATACAGATTAAATCTAACCTGCTAATTGCAGAACCTCCATCTCTCACTCTCTTTGTGATATGACGGACTTTTTACTTCCAATTATCTTATCCCTTTTCTATTAGAAATTTTTCCGGAAAGTACATCCATTTCTCCATTCCGAACATCCGTAAGCGGTTTTTCCTTTAATAATAATTCCCTTACCACAAAGCGGACATGGCTGACCTACAAACGTATCTACATCACCTGTAGCAGAAGGAATTGAAGCAGGAGTAGTAACCGGAGCCGGAGAAGGTGCCGAATTAGAACTCACTTCACTTACCGCTTTTTCTGCTTTCGGCTTTTTCTCTTTCGGTACACTCGGTTTACGTTCGCGCTTTTTAGTTTCTTTCTTTTCTTTCTCTTCAGCTTTTGCAGCTACTGCATCCTGAATAGTAATGCGTCGGTTTGTATTATCAGAAAGTACACTCATCACTATTTCCGAAACCATCTGTTTCAGTTCTTCGAGAAACTGGCGGGCATCGTATGTCTTCTTTTCAATTTCGCGAAGCTTCTTTTCCCAAATACCTGTCAGTTCCGCCGATTTCAATAATTCTTCGTGAATGAGCTGCACCAACTCCACTCCTGTTGGGGTGGCAATCAGGTTCTTTCTTTCTTTACGAATATAATTCCGCTTGAATAATGTCTCAATAATGGCAGCACGGGTAGACGGCCGACCGATACCATTCTCTTTTAAGGCATCGCGAAGTTCGTCATTATCCACCAGTTTTCCGGCTGTTTCCATTGCACGAAGCAAGGTCGCTTCAGTATAAGGTCTGGGCGGCTGTGTCCATTTTTCGTTCAAATCGGGAATGTGAGGACCACTTTCACCTTTTACAAAGGTAGGGAGTACATTTTCATCCTCTTCCTCTTTTTCTTCAGTAGGATCTTTTACGTCCTTTGCAAACACGACACGCCATCCCGGTTCCAGGATTTGTTTTCCGGTTACCCGGAATTCTATCTTATCCACTTCGCCCATAACGGTAGTAGTAGAAATCTTACAGTCCGGATAGAACACGGCTATAAAACGACGAGCTATCAAGTCATAGACACGACGTTCCATATCCGTCAGGTTTTGAGCATAGACTCCGGTGGGGATAATGGCGTGGTGATCCGTCACTTTCGAGTTGTCAAATACCTTTTTCGATTTAGGAAGTGTAGTGCCGGCTAACGGAGCTGTCAAGACTTCGTAATCACGGAGTCCTTTCAGGATAGCGGGACATTTCGGGTAAATATCGTCACTCAAGAAAGTGGTATCGACACGCGGATAGGTAGCTACCTTCTTCTCATAAAGAGACTGGATTAGTTTCAGCGTTTCATCAGCCGAATAAGCGAATTTCTTATTACATTCTACCTGAAGAGAAGTCAAGTCGAACAAACGTGGGGCGAACTCTCTCCCATCTTTCTTGCCAACACTGGTGACTACAAACGGAAGATCTTTTATGCGTTCTACCAATGCCTCGCCTTCTTCCCGGTTAGCAATAGGGTCGATACCCGGATTATCTATTTTCTTTTTTCCACCGTTCTTTTCTTCTTCCGCAGCTATTTCTTCATCACTTTTGCGGATAAGTGCGGAAAAAGTGGTATCCCGATAGTTGGTTTTCAGTTCCCAGTATTGTTTGGGTTCGAAATTGGCTATTTCCAACTGACGGTTGACAATCAGTGCTAAAGTCGGTGTCTGTACACGGCCGATAGAGAGCACCTGTTTATTTTGACCGTATTTAATGGTGTAAAGACGGGTGGCGTTCATTCCTAATAACCAGTCACCCATCGCACGGGAAAGTCCGGCTTCATAGAGCGACTGAAAATCTGTCTGATCTTTCAGCTTCGCAAACCCTTCCCGAATAGCTTCTTCTGTTAATGAAGAAATCCACAGACGTTTCACCGGACAGCGTGCACCTGCTTTCTGCATCACCCAACGCTGAATCAATTCTCCTTCTTGCCCGGCATCACCGCAGTTGATGATTTCATCTGCGTTCTGCATCAGTCCCTCGATAATGTGGAATTGTTTTTCGTATGTAGGATTCTCTATCAGCTTGATGCCGAAACGTGGAGGAATCATTGGCAGGCTACCTAAATTCCACGATTTCCAGTTAGGCGTGTATTCATGCGGCTCTTTCAGGGTACAAAGATGCCCGAATGTCCAGGTCACCTGGTATCCGTTTCCTTCTATATATCCTTCTTTTCTGGTATGAGCGCCGAGTACTTCGGCTATATCGCGTGCTACTGATGGCTTTTCGGCTATGCAAACTATCATTTTTTCTCTTCTTGTTTTTACACTAACAGCTTACAAAGTTACACGATTATTTCTCATTGACCGCATGAAGAGAGAAAAAAGTCCATAAAGGCATAGATCGGAGAAGTTCCACTGAATGAAATAAACCGCATCTATTCATATATTCATCTACTATGAAATCTTCTATTGAAAGCTGGACAAATGACAAAATTAGGAGAAGAAAAGGAATATAAACAAAAAAACATCCCACCTTTTAAACCTAAACCGGTCTAAAAGGTGGGAATACAATATGATTCAAAAGAATTTCAGAGATTATTCTTCATCCATTAGAATTTCCAAAATCTGACAAGCAGCTCTCGCTACCGGAGTACCCGGACCGAAGATAGCAGCTACACCTGCCTTATACAAGAAATCGTAATCTTGTGCAGGAATAACACCACCGGCAATCACTACAATGTCTTCGCGACCCAGTTTCTTCAGTTCTTCAATAATTTGCGGAACCAATGTCTTATGTCCGGCAGCCAGTGAAGAAACACCTACTACATGAACGTCGTTTTCAACAGCCTCGCGAGCAGCTTCCGCCGGAGTCTGGAACAACGGTCCCATATCCACGTCGAAACCACAATCAGCATAACCGGTTGCTACGACTTTAGCACCACGGTCGTGACCGTCCTGTCCCATCTTTGCAACCATGATACGAGGTTGACGTCCCTCTTTCTTCGCGAACTTCTCGGCCAGTTCACAAGCACGTTTGAAGTCGCTATCGTTTTTACTTTCTGATGAATACACGCCTGATATCGTTCTAATTATTGCTTTATAACGTCCTACTATCTGTTCGCAAGCATAAGAAATCTCACCCAATGTTGCGCGAACACGAGCTGCTTCCACAGCCAATTCCAACAAGTTACCCTTGCCAGTCTTCACACATTCGGTAATTGCTGCCAATGCTTTGTCCACTTCAGCCTGGTTACGTCCATCTTTCAAACGTTTCAGGTTTTCAATCTGTTCAAGACGAACGGCTGTATTATCAATTTCAAGAATATCAATCGGAGCTTCTTTTTCCAGACGATACTTGTTCACACCGACAATTGTCTGCTGACCACTGTCAATACGAGCCTGTGTACGTGCAGCAGCTTCTTCGATACGCATCTTTGGAATACCAGTTTCGATAGCTTTCGCCATACCACCCAGTTTTTCTACTTCCTGAATCAAATCCCAAGCTTTGTGAATCAACTCGTTGGTTAAGGTTTCTACATAGTAAGAACCACCCCATGGGTCAACGTTCTTACAGATGTTCGTTTCCTCCTGGATATAAATCTGAGTGTTACGGGCAATACGTGCGGAGAAGTCTGTCGGAAGAGTT
>ERZ791682.163-NODE-163-length-54902-cov-2.77182_pt1 | contig 54902 bp, 60 predicted proteins | sample MGYA00509958_ERZ791682 | MGnify/ENA primary metagenome ERZ791682 (study PRJEB30046, sample SAMN00715194) | human gut metagenome | study: EMG produced TPA metagenomics assembly of the A metagenome-wide association study of gut microbiota in type 2...
TCCTGCGCCACCAGAATCAGTTCCTTTGCGCCGTTTGCCACAAGGGCTTCTGCCTGCTCCACCAGATAATCCATTGGGTAGCTTCTGTAATTTCCACGGATTTTTGGAATAATGCAGTAGGTACAGTGCTTGTCGCACCCTTCCGCAATCTTTAAATATTCATAATACCCGCCGGTCGTCACCACTCTCTTAGAGCGCACAATCGGCAGTCGGTCGGTATCTTCAATCGAATTATACGTTCTTCCGTCTAAAACGGCTTCAATAACATCTGCAATTTTATCATAGGAAGATGTTCCGATAAATGCATCGACTTCCGGGATTTCTTTTGTGATTTCGTCCTGATAGCGGTGTGCAAGACAGCCTGTAACAATCAGAATTTTACACTTGCCGTCTTTTTTGTGTTCTGCCATTTCCAGAATCGTGTTAATACTTTCCTGCTTTGCATCGTGGATAAAACAACAGGTATTGACCGCAATGACTTCCGCTTCCATTTCATCATCTGTAAAGGTAAATCCTCTGTCATTTAAGATTCCAAGCATATTTTCCGTGTCAACCAGATTTTTATCACAGCCGAGTGAAACAAACATTACTTTCATTCATTCATCTCCATTATCTTTACACAAATACAAGGGAAGGCGGTCTTTGACCAGTCTTCCCTTTATTGTCTTTTTATTTTTGCAATTCATTATATTCTGCCGTATTACTGCACTGTACATACTTTTGTGATTGCTGTGCAGACGTTTTCGTAGGTCTGTGACAGTCCCTTAAAATCTTCCGGTATGCCCTCCATGCTTCTGCCTCTTAAAATCTCCACCATGGGAACAATCATTTTGCTCATGGAATCAATGCTTAAATTGGCGCATAAGCCTTTCAGCGCGTGTGCCGCCTCAAATGCATCATCTACACTGCCGTTTTGCACCGCCTGTTTTAACCGGCTCATCAATGTATCTTCTACAAATGAATTTAAAAATTCAAAATACATTTCTTCATCGTCCAAAAAACGTTTTAACGCCGTATCTACATTAATCCCGGCTTCTGTCAATACCGTTCTTGCAGTATCCTTCATATGTCGTCCCCTTTTGATTTTGCAATCATCAATCAATGCCTTAATACAAATATACCGTATTACTTTTTGATTTTAACATATCCATGTCTTAAAGACAACACTCTTTTACTCCTGCTTTTTTTGGTTCTCCTGTCCGGTTCCGATGCTGTTTTTTTCGTCCTCGATTTCATTTTCCATTTCCTGAACTTTATTGTCCTGCGCAAGGGCAACCATGATTCTGCGGACATCTTCCGGCTTAAACATACCGATTGCTCTCGCTAAATCGGCTTTGTTATTCCGATTGACCTTTAACGTGCCGCCGCCCGCAAGCGGAATACTAAGGACATTGCTTTCATCACTCATATCGCCCAGGCACAAAGCGGCATGTTCATCGTCACAGACAAAAACTGTACCCTTATATGCAATCACACCGCTTTCATCTGCCAGTTCCCAATACGGTGCGTGCTTTTGTCCGTCAAATTTATCAAATGGCGTATGCACAGCTGGCTCCTGCGCCTGCTCTGTCATTGTAACATCTTCTGTCTGACCGTCCGGCTGGTTTTTCACTTTATTATGGGTCTTTTCAAAAAAATCTGCCAGCGTATTCAGCTGCATATACATATGCCAGTTCTTGGATTCCAGCTGCTCCTGCACCGTATTATTTACGATTTGTGTAAAATCAATTTTATCATGAATATTATCTGTTCCAAAACAAAGATTAGACGTTGCCGCCAAAAACAGTCCGTCTGCATTCTGTACAAGCTTCTGTTTTGCCGCATAAGCTGAATATGCCGCCATTTGAACATACGTGGCATTGGACGGGTCTACCTTGTTTAATGAAACTTCTTCCTCTGTTACATTGCCCTCACTGTCCCATGTTTTCACAAGATATTTCGGGTCTCTCGGATTAAAATCCGCCGGTTTGTAAACCGTCAGACTTCCGCCGCCTGCCAGTGATGTGGACATTACTGCCTCATTCCCCTGTGTATCGTCAAACCAGTGTAAGGTGCAGTGGGTTACTCGTCCGCTCACCTCATCATACTGTCCTGCCTGCTTGTTTTTCTGGTTCATAATCGTCTGTGTCAGTCCGATTCCCGTTCCTGCTATATTGATTCCAATTCCCATTTTTTTATATCCTCCTCATGTTCTTTCTGCTCGTTATCCAGTTCCTTTTGTTCTTCTTTTTCAAGCCGCTTCTTAAGCTCCTGTTCCTGTTCTTTTTTCACATCATCAATCGTATCATCTAAATTTTTTACAAGCTTGTCCCATTCCTCCACGCTCATCTGCGTTGCTCCTGTTGCAAATTTAGGCGGACCGTTTTTGATTCTGTTCTTTACGTATGCTGCAAATTCTTCAAGCGCCTCATGCCAGTCTTTGTCTGTCTGCTGCTCTTTGCCATTCTTTTGTACGCAGGCTTTTGCCGCCTGTTCTATGAGATTGCCGGTTGCTTCGTCAATTTTATCCAAATCAACAGAATATGCCTTTACTGTCCCATCATCAAACTTCTGTTCGACATATACTGTTTTGCCGTCATCCGACTGCTTTGCCTTTAACACATACCCTTCTGTCAGATGTTTTTCCACATAATCCGCGTCCTGTGCCGTAAGATTTTTCACTTCACAGGCTGACACCGCTTTGGATAGAACACCTTCTGCCACCACTTCCTTTGCCCGCAGTCCACCCATGCTGCCAAGCTTTGTAATACCCGATGCCTGCGCTCCGTCTGTGGCTGTCATACTCGTTTCATCCGTATCATCGCTGCGGTATTTTTCATCATAACTTTTCTGCAATTCATAAGCAAAGCCATCCTGCTGCTTTCCTTTTACTTTCTTTCCGCTTTGTGCCGCATTTTCATAAAACCGGCTGCCAATTCTACTGACTTCCATTTGTTCCTCCGTTCTAAAATTTCTGTCAAATTCCGTTTACTTTTCCAAAAATTCTTTCAATGCCTGCCTGCCGCGTTTTAAATTAGTTTTTACCGTATTTTCGGGCATTTCCAGACTTTGCGCAATTTCTTTAATTGAATAATCTTCATAATAAAACAAATACAGGCAGTTTCTGTATTTTTCCGGCAGCTGTAATACCGCCCACATCATATCATCCTGTATTTCCGTAAAATTCTCACAGCTTCCTCTCTGCGCTTCGCTGACCTCTTCCATGCTGACACTCGTTTTGTGCCATTTACTTTTTAACAAATCCCTGCACAGATTGATTGTCACACGCACAATCCATGCCCGCTCATGCTCCATGCTCTGATAACGCATATCATGCCGGATAATCTTTAAAAATACTTCCTGTGTAATGTCCTCTGCATCTGCATGGTTTTTCACCTGTGAAAATGCTACTCTGTATATCAGCTGATAATAATCCCGGAATATCTGCTCCAGTCTTTCTTTTGTTTCTCCCATTCTCTTTTCAGACACCCGTGTATCTTATACCTCCCGTCACTCATAATACGATTATAAAACCTACGAACCCTCGATGATTTTACACCTCAGCCTGCCGGCAATTCCGGCATAAAAAAACGGCTGCGGCGTTATCTGTGCTTATTAATAAGAATCATTTCTGCACACATTTTCTAAATAAAGTATTGCAAATCTTTGTCCGAGGAAATAAAATAAAATTCTGACGAAGTCAAATAACTATGGTTCTCTGTTTTTTAGCGAGGGCAGAAAACCTGACGTCTGGTGAAAAATTGCAGAGAAATGTCTGCGGAATGGGGATTATTATGAACGGCGAAGAACGCAGAGAAAAACTTGTTAAACTTCTTAAAAATACAGAATCACCGCTCTCCGGCACACGGCTTTCACGCTTACTGCACGTAAGCCGTCAGGCCATTGTCAATGACATTGCCCTGTTAAGAGCGGCAAATGTTGATATTCTTTCAACGAACAGAGGGTATCTGCTTTCCGTACCGGTTTCTTCAACGCGCATTTTTAAGGTCTGCCATGCCACGGAGGATTTTGAACGTGAAATGCAGGCCATTATTGATGCAGGCGGCAAAATACAGGATATTATCATCGAACACCCTGTATACGGTAAAATTTCCGCGCCGCTTGAAATTTATTCCAGAAATGATATTGTAAAATTTAAAGAAAAAATGCAGAGCGGTAATGCTGTGCCGCTCTGCGATATTACCTCTGGTGTACATTACCACACCATACTGGCTTATTCTGATGAAATTTTAGATGATGTTGCCGCTGCTTTAAAAAGCAATGGTTTTCTGCTTTCCTGATAGAATATTCTGCCCGGATTGGAATTCATTTAGAGCTTAAAGCTTTCCGGCAGCAAATCTTTTATCGTATAACTTTCAATGCCGTCTTTATCTGCCAGCAGAATCTGTGCATTTTCCGTCATAAACTCTGCCAGTACCTGTCTGCAGATGCCGCATGGCGGCGTTTTCTGATGGGACGATGATACGATGGCAATCCGCTCAATCTGCGTATACCCTTCCGATACCGCTTTAAAAACTGCCGTACGCTCCGCACAGTTGGTTGCACCGTACGAAGCATTTTCAATATTACAGCCCGTAAAAATTTTTCCTTCTTTGGTGAGCAGTGCCGCACCCACGCGGAAGTGGGAATATGGCGCATACGCATGCTTCATTGCCGCATATGCTTCTTCTACCAGCTTCTGATTCATTTCATCACTACTGCAATCCATTTTTCTCTCCTGTCTTTTTTTAAGCTCACAAACCGCATTGTATTCCGTTATTCAGCCTTACTCAACCGTAACATTCTGTGTCGTTTCAACCTGACAGATATAGGTCTTTCCCTGATTTAACACAATTTCCGTTCCGTCTTCATAATAATATTTTGTCGGGCCGCTGGTTTCGGAATCCTTTTTCCACGTCACCTGCACGGCTTTTCCGTTGGTAATAAACAGTCCCTCGCCTGTTCCGTCCACCTTATAATTCGGTGTTCCGTTTTCATAATAGTCCGGTTCAACATATTTGACGAGAATATTTTTATAAGAAAGCTGCTCTCCGGTTTCCGCATCAATCTGTGCATCATCAAACTGGAACCTTAAATATTCCCCGGTGCTTTCATCATATTCAAACCACGGCTTATTGTACGGATACCCCGGATAAAAGGTATTACACGTTTCACCGCCTGCAATCTGTATCTGTTTGTCATCCTCTTCATTAAAACTAAACGGTTTTACAAAATTCTGCGGATAAACTGTATCATACCCTTTCTTTGCCACACTGTCCACAATACCATTCCATGAAGTATAAGCATTGTGCGGTGCTACACGGTCAGCGGTTCTGTAAAAAGAACAGTATGCCATGCCGTCTAATGCGTGAAAGGACTGCTGTGCCAGATAATCCGCCGCATATTCCGAATAGCCGAAATGTACATAGTTGGCTTCAAATTCTTTTGCAAATAACAGATAATAGGTACGGCAGCTTCTGACAGGTCCGATCTTTTCCAACTCCGTCTGATTTTCAAAAAAACAGCACAATCTTGTAATGCCGCCTTCCACAAGTGACTCAAACACAATATCTGCTTTGCTAATATTCGACTGCGGCATCGCCTGCTTGATATTACTGTACATCACTGCTACAGCCTTCTGCTGTGCCAGTTCGCTGCTTTCCCACTTTCCGCTGATCACACTCTGCGCCTGTCCCGCATGTGGATTTTTCACTTCCTGTGTGGTCTGTTCCTGAACAGTCTGGGCCGTACTGTCATTTACCGCTTCCGGACTGCCTTTTTTACGTGTCATCCCATAAATACCCGCCGCAATTCCTGCTGCTGCAAGCACACAGACAACCACAATACAATAATAATACTTTTTTTCTTTTTCATAAATCCTCATTTCCCGGACGGCTTTTAATATCATTTTAAACTGCCTGCTTCCGTCCATAACCGGACAGTTTCCGTAAATTACTGTAAATTATCTTGTAATACCTAAAAGTTCCAGCACTTCACGCTGTTTGGCTTCCATAACCTTTGCTTCGTCTTCTTCCATATGGTCATAGCCGAACAGATGCATCATGCTGTGTGCTGTCAAGAATGCCAGTTCGCGTTCCTTGGAATGACCGTATTTTTCTGCCTGTTCTTCAACTTTTTCTACTGAAATGACAATGTCACCCAGCATCAGTTCTCCCGTATCCGGGTTAAAATAATCCTCCGGAAACTGATCCATAACATCTTCCAGCGCATCAAAATCCGCCGGCGTTTCATATTCAATCATCGGAAATGATAACACATCCGTTGCGCGGTCGATTTCGCGGTATTCGCGGTTGATTTCATGAATTGCAGCATTGTCCGTGAGTGTTACATTCACTTCCGCTTCATATGGACACTTTTCATAATCCATCGCCTTTTCAACAACCTGTCTGATAATGGTTTCATAGTCTAAATCCAGTTTTTTTTCGGTTTCATATTCAATGTTTATTGTCATTTTTCTCTCCATTCCGTGTGCGTGCCTGCTTGCTGCGGGTCTGTTTTTTTGCCATACGGCTTTCATACTCCTCATACGCTTTGACAATCTTTTGTACAAGCGGATGACGGACAACATCCTGGCTGGTCAGCTTGACCATGCCGATTTCATCAACTTGTGACAAAACCTTCATTGCCACATCAAGTCCCGATGTTGTATCCTTTGGCAAATCTTTCTGCGTTAAATCGCCGGTAATCACGACCTTTGAACCAAATCCGATACGTGTCAGGAACATTTTCATCTGCGCCGGTGTTGTATTCTGTGCTTCATCAAGAATGATATAGGCATTGTCCAAGGTACGTCCTCTCATATAAGCAAGCGGCGCAACTTCAATCAGTCCTTTTTCCATATTAGCGGTAAAACTCTCCGCACCCATAATCTGATACAGCGCATCGTATAACGGCCGCAGATACGGGTCTACCTTGCTCTGTAAATCGCCCGGAAGAAAGCCCAGCTTTTCTCCTGCTTCAATTGCCGGACGGGTCAGAATAATCCGTCCGACTTCATTATTTTTAAATGCTGTAATTGCCATCGCCATTGCAAGATAGGTCTTTCCCGTTCCCGCAGGCCCTAAGCCGAATACAATCATTTTATCACGGATTTCATCAACATATGTCTTTTGTCCGAGGGTTTTCGGCTTAATCGGCTTACCTGTAATCGTCCGGCAGATAATGTCCGTATCAATTTCCAAAATGGCATCTTCTTTTTCTTCAAAAGCCAAAGACAGTGCATAATCCACATTCTGCTCTGTAATCTGATTGCCCCTTCTAGCCAGTTCTATCAGATTGTTTAACACACCTGCCGCCTTTTTTACGGCACCTTCTGCACCGATTACCTTTACATCGGAATCCCGTGCAATAATCGTTACTTTTAATGTTTTTTCAATCTTTTTAGCATATTCATCTAACTGTCCAAATACGGCACTGCTGTACTGTGCCGGTAATTCAATCAACGATTCTTTCACACTCATTGTACTGCTTTCGTTTCCTCATTTCCTTCAATTTCAGGCATTGTAACCGCCGCATAACCGACTGCCGGCATATCCGCCGTAATCGTGCCTGCCATTACATAGTCTGTCCCGCTGTCATTTATCCGCTGTCATTTATTGTAACACCATTATGCAGGATTTGCACTTTATTTTCAATCAAATCAAGTAAATATATTTTCAATTTCTGATTTAGTACATCTTCGGCTTCCTCCTGCGTATAGCGGCTTTCTTTTATATCATATTCCAGATACTGCTTCCTGCCGGTGCGAAGCGGCAGATAAAAGCTGTCTGTAAGTTTTAATACTCTGCTGTCTGTCACCATGTCCGCCTGCTTCAACGAAGACCATGAAACACCTGCTTCAATCTCCCTGTCTGCAATGCCAAACAGCCACCTTGTCTTTTTTCTGCCGGTGTATTCCTTATATTCATACAGATACGGCAGATGTTCCTCATAAGGAATGTCCACACGTACAAAAATATCCGCATCGGCACTTACCGGCCGCTGATTCACAACTTCTTTGGCATCATTGTATACATCAACAATACCTGACACCAGAATCTGCCCTTTTTCAACTTCATCTCCCGGTTTGACCTTGGGTGTTCCTGCCCGTGTAATCATCGATGTCACCACACCGGAACAGGTTGCCACGATATCTCTTGGCGTGCTGTCTGTCTGTATATCTTCTTTGATTCCGTCATTTTCCTTAATATGGACGATCAGCCGTGTTCCGCTGATTTCAGCCGATACCCACGTAATATCGGGATAATCATTTCTAAGTGCCGTTTCAATACTGTCACAATCCACTGACCGTATCTGCATCCCTGAATAAACACCCTGTCCCGCAAGATATTTGCAAAGACTACTGTGGGTATATCTGTAATTACCCGTAAATGAAATATCCCAGACATACAGGCTGCAGCTGTATAAAATAATACATGCCGCGGCAATGCCGATAAAAAAAGAAGAATGCCTACGGTACCGGAACAGTAAAAAACGGATTCCGTGCCGTTTGCTAATCCGCACCGTTGTCTTTGTCTTCCGGCAGATGTCCTTTAGCTGAAAAAAATCCTCTCTCGTAATATTCGCGGTAAATCCCTGCTCCGTTTCCGAAATTTTCCAAAAACCGATATTTTTATGACGGCACATATTTAAAAACCGCTCTATGGAATCTGTCATTACTGTCACTGTTATGTATGCAGACATTATTTTTTGCTGTTTCCACATATCACCGGCATGCCCCTCTTTTATACTTCAATGCTGATAATCCTGCCCCTGACGGCGATTTCTTCTTCATCATAATAAAGAATTTCCAGCCGTTCCCCTTTAATGGATAAAAATCCTTTTTTGGTTAAAAGTTTTACGGTATTACAGTCATATTCTGCAATGGATTTGAAATTTTCCACATAAACTTCACAATTGCCGACTGCCGTAACCACCGGCATACCGAGTGCCGCATCTTTGGTTACGTCCAATGCCTCCACAATAGTTTCTTTTCTGCGCATACGTCCGCTAAAGACACCTTTCAATCCATTTATATATTGTATGTTACAACCAAAACTTTATGCCTTTTATTTAAACGAAATGTGCATCACTAGGCGCACCACGAAAAAGCCGGTGCAGGATTGCTCCCACACCGGCTGATAAATTAATTAAACTCTAATTAGTTGAACTTACGTTTTCTAGCAGCTTCAGACTTCTTCTTACGTCTAACGCTTGGCTTTTCGTAATGTTCTCTTTTACGAATTTCCTGCTGAATGCCAGCCTTTGCACAGTTTCTCTTGAATCTGCGTAATGCGCTATCTAAAGACTCGTTTTCTTTAACGATGACATTTGACATATCTTTTCCTAACCACCCTTCTGTTGCAAATTGTGCACAACAATACATAAATAGGGTATTAATTAATTGCACAAAAAATATTATACCATAGATTTTCTATTCGTCAACCTTTTACGGTAAATTTTTGCAGATATTTTTATAACTGCTGTTCCAGAACCTGCGGCGCCTTTGCAAGCAGTTCATCAATGCCCGCCGGATTCTTACCGCCTGCCTGTGCAGCCGCCTACGCAGGAAGCAACCGCTTTAATCAGATTACCGGCATGAGCGCCCTTTCCGATTACATCATCGGTTGCCATGGCAATCATATTGACCTTATCTGCGCCCTGTGCACTGACAATCAGTACAACGCCTGAACCAATCTGTGACTTTAATTTATCACCAAGATTTCTGAGTTCATTCATATCAACATTGTCAACCTTTGTTGCAAGGAACTTCACGCCCTTCACTTCGGTAATGTCTTTTGTTACATCCCCTAAAGCATTGTTTGCAAGCTCAGCCTTTAACTTTTCGTTCTCGCTCATTAATGTCTTGATTTCATCATTCATGGAATGAATCTTCTTAACAAGCTGTACCGGTTCTGCCTTAGCTGCTTTTGCGGCTTCTTTTAAGGTTTCTTCAAGCTGTGCGTAATACTTTAATACACCGTTGCCTGTGAGTGCTTCGATTCTTCTTGTACCTGCAGCAACACCGGATTCTGAAATAATTTTGAACAGTCCGATATTTGATGTATTAGCTACGTGTGTACCACCGCAGAACTCTTTTGAAAATTCACCGATGCAGACAACACGTACCGTTTCACCGTACTTTTCACCAAACAGTGCTGTTGCGCCTGTCTTTTTGGCTTCATCAATCGTCATGACCTGTGTCACAACAGGAATGGCTTCTGCAATCTTTTCATTGACAATCTTTTCAACCTTTTCAAGTTCCTCGGCTGTCATGCTCTGGAAATGTGCAAAGTCAAATCTTAATCTGTCAGGGTCTACATAAGAACCGGACTGCTGTACGTGGCTTCCGAGTACTTCCTTTAATGCTCCCTGAAGCAGATGTGTTGCACTGTGATTCTTGCATGAATCGGCTCTCTTTGCGGCATTTACAGAAAGTGTTACTTTATCGCCTTTCTTTAACATACCCTTTGTCATCACACCGACATGTCCAATCTTGCCGCCCTTTAACTTAATGGTTGTTTCTACGTCAAATTCACCTTCCGGTCCTGTAATCACACCGCAGTCACCTTCCTGACCACCCATGGTTGCATAAAACACAGATTCATCAACGATAACGGTTCCCTTATCGCCTTCTGAAAGTGCTTCTGTAATCTCTGATTCCGTTGTCAGTACGGTAATCTCCGATTCATTCACCAGCTTATCATAACCGACAAACTTACTTGTAACTGCCGGGTCGATTTCATCATAAACGGTTGCATCCGCACCCATGTAATTTGTGGTCTTTCTTGCCTTACGTGCCTTTTCACGCTGTTCATTCATCGCTGCCGTAAAGCCTTCTTCATCAATTGTAATATTCTTTTCTTCAAGGATTTCCTTTGTTAAATCCATTGGGAAACCATATGTGTCATACAGCTTAAATGCATCTGCGCCGCCAAGTACCTTTTTACCGCTCTTTTCAAGTTCCTGTTCCATATCGGCAAGAATACTTAAGCCCTGGTCAATGGTCTTATTAAACTTATCTTCTTCTTCTGCGATAACTTTAATAATGAAATCCCTCTTTTCATCCAATTCAGGATATCCGTCCTTAGAACCTTCAATAACCGTTTCACAAAGCTTCGATAAGAACTTGCCTTCAATGCCAAGGAGTCTTCCGTGTCTTGCGGCACGTCTTAACAGTCTTCTAAGCACATAACCTCTGCCTTCGTTAGACGGCATAATTCCGTCGCTTACCATAAATGTAACGGAACGGATATGGTCTGTGATAACACGAATCGATACGTCCTGCTTTTCATCTTCGTGATACTTCACACCGGCCATTTCACAGACCTTGTTGCGCAGTGCCTGTAAAGTGTCCACATCGAAAATAGAATCAACATCCTGAACAACAACCGCAAGTCTTTCAAGACCCATACCGGTATCGATATTTTTCTGTTCCAGTTCTGAATAATTGCCCTTGCCGTCATTGTTAAACTGTGAAAATACGTTATTCCATACTTCCATGTAACGGTCGCAGTCACAGCCTACCGTACAGCCCGGCTTGCCGCAGCCGTACTTTTCTCCGCGGTCATAATAAATTTCCGAACATGGTCCGCAAGGTCCTGCGCCGTGTTCCCAGAAATTGTCTTCCTTGCCAAAACGGAAAATACGTTCCGGTGCAATACCGATTTCTTTATTCCAGATATCAAAGGCTTCATCGTCATCTAAATAAATAGACGGATACAGTCTATCCTTATCCAGTCCTACAACTTCTGTTAAAAATTCCCATGACCAGTGAATTGCCTCTCTCTTAAAATAATCGCCAAAAGAAAAGTTACCGAGCATTTCAAAGAATGTACCATGTCTTGCTGTCTTTCCTACGTTTTCGATATCTCCGGTTCTGATACACTTCTGACAGGTTGTCACCCTTCTTCTCGGTGGAATCTCCTGTCCTGTGAAATATGGCTTTAACGGCGCCATACCGGAATTAATAATCAATAAACTGTTGTCATTGTGTGGAACAAGTGAAAAGCTTTTCATCTTTAAATGACCCTTGCTCTCGAAAAAGTCAAGAAACATTCTTCTTAACTCGTTAACACCTCTGTACTGCACTTCTTTATCCTCCTAGATTTCCTTGTTTTTTGCCTCTTTTTTTGCGTCTGAACGTGTACGGAGCTTTCCTCCGATAACTACACCGCCTGCCAGCAATAACAGCATAATAATAAACTTCACTGCTTCGTAAATAACTTCACCTGCTAATCCTGTCATACCTGTACCTCCCTATCCAAACTGATATTATATTTTATCATATTTTTATTGTATTCTCAACCCATTTGATGCAAACAAATAACGGTACTTAAATTTTCCAGACACCATTTTCTATAAAATAACCTGCCTGACACTCTGCACCTTTGATAATAGATGCATCATAACCTATCATTTTAAGCAGCTTAATCGCGTTTCTTGTCGTCGCCGGTCCTTTAAACAGCTTAAAATTAAAGGAAACATCGCTGTCCGTGACTTCTTCCTGAAAATGATAATTATCATAACAGCCGCTTAAAATCGCGGTCAGTTCAATATCATGCGTTGCCGCAAAACACAATACATTCTTATCCTTTAAATATTTTAAAATCTCAGAAGATGCCGCAATACGCTCTACCGTATTGGTTCCGCGCAGCACCTCATCGACAAAGCAAAGCACCGGGCAGCCCGTCTGCTCTGCGGCGGTAAGAATCCTTTTAAGTGCTTTAATCTCCACAATATAGTAGCTATTTTTGCCGCCTAAATCGTCCTTTAAAGACATTGAAGAATAAATTCTGAAATACGGTGCCTGATAATTTTTTGACACACTCGTAAAAATGGTCTGTGACAGCACCGCATTGACGGCTATCGTCCGTAAAAATGTGGATTTACCGGAAGCGTTGGAGCCTGTCAGCAGTACATTTTTTTCTGTATGCATGGAATTGGCAACCGGCTTTTCAATTAATGGGTGATACCCTTCCTCAATCACAAGCTTTCTTCTGCTGCCGGTTAAAAGCTGCGGCTTCGACCAGTACGGAAGCATCTGTCTGTATGATGCCACCGAAATGCAGGCTTCCAGCAGTCCTAACGTATCAAACAGTTCATAGACCTCTGCCTGACAGTTTCCGATATGGCGTACCATGCTGTTAAATTTCATTAAATCCACATGGGTAAGCATACGCATATACTCCATTACCATTTCAGACAGCGAGCCGTTGACATTACCGGATTCCAGCAGCCACGCATTTTTTGTGACCGACTGGAATTTTTTGCAGAGTTCCTCCAGCTTTTTGTTATATTCTTCCAGCCCTGCGTTTTTTTGCTGTGCAATCGCCTGTGCCGCCGCTGTCATGCGTACAATCTGCGCAATGCAGACAAAGTAATGTTCAACCTTTGCCTTCATTTTATAATATGTCAGAATCGAAAATGTAACCGCCGCCACAATCAGTCCGATTCCGATAACCGGATTTACCGCAAAGCAGACCACACAAAAGCTGCCGCCAACGCAATGAGCGCCGCAATATGCACACCGTTGCCGCCGGGTTCCATGCCAACCATCAGGCCGATATAGTCGCTAAGTGATAAATATTTCACAAAGCCAAGCTTTACAAATTCCTGCTGTAATGCAATCCGCTCTTTCTCATGTGCTGCAAAATACTCTGCCAGACTGTCAATTTCACGAAGCCTGTCCGGACTTTCCGCCGGTGTCCGCAAAAGCCTGTACAGATACTCTTGTCCTGCCGAAGAATTGGCAATATTCATCTGCTTAAAAATGTCGTCCATATTCAGGTCATTCCATGTAATATCGTCAATGCCTTCCCCGGACTGCTCTGCACACTCTCTGTAATAATGTGTCAGGCGCTCATATTCATCTTCCCCGTATCTGCGCCCTGACGGTTTCCCAAAGCTGCTTTTAAGCTGCTTTAAAACCTTTGCCCGGTGTTTTCTTTTACCGTCCGCGGAAACATAAACCGCAATCACGAGAAAACATACAATCAACCAGAACGGTGTGCTGTTTAAAAATGTCATACTCTGTCTTTCTTTCCTCCGCTTTTCGTTTTATGCTTCACATGCTGCTGCCGTATCCAGCGCCAGTGTCATCATCTCCTGAAATGAATTCTGCCGCTGCATTGCCGTCAGGCTTTCATGACGGTACAAATGGTCACTGATTGTCAGCAGGCAGAGTGCTTTTTTACCGCATCTTGCCGCATTCATATACAGTGCCGCTGCCTCCATGTCCACTGCCAGTACGTTCATCTTCTTCCAGCGGTCATTGACACTGTTGTCTTCATTATAAAAAATGTCCGAAGACACAATATTTCCAACCTTTAAGGAAAGATTTTTTTCTTGTGCAATGCGGTCTGTACTCTTTAACAGACCAAAATCCGCTGTCGGTGCAAATGTACCCGGCAGCCCATACTGGGAAGCATAATTAGAATCCGTACAGGTACCGATTGCCGCAACAATGTCCATCAATGCAATATCATCGGAGAGCGCCCCGGCAGAACCGATACGGATAATCCGTTCTACATCGTATTTTGTATACAATTCATAGCTGTAAATGCCCATGGACGGCATTCCCATACCGCTTCCCATGACAGAAACTTCCCTGCCTTGATACTTTCCGGTATAGCCATACATATTGCGCACTTCGTTAAACTGCTGTACCTCTGTGAGAAAATTCTCTGCAATATACTTTGCACGCAACGGATCTCCCGGCATCAGCACCGTCTTTGCAATCTGTCCCTTTTCTGCCTGATTATGTGGTGTTGCCATATGCTCTCTCCTTTCTGCCGTACAGTCCGTTCTTTATTTACCCGGATACTTAATCACTGCATCCACATCGTAATCTTTTAAACGTTCTCTGCCCTTTAAGCCTTCCAGCTCCATAAGAAATACAACCTTTACAACCTCACCGCCCAGACGCTCAATCATATGAATGGCAGCTTCTGTCGTTCCGCCGGTTGCAATTAAATCATCGACAATAACAACCTTCTGACCCGGCTGAATGGCATCCTTATGTATTTCAATTGTTGCCGTACCGTATTCAAGGGCATATTCTTCTGAAATGGTTTCGCACGGAAGCTTTCCCTTTTTTCTGACCGGTACAAAGCCCGTATGATTATTGTAAGCAATTGGCACACCAAAGATAAAACCTCTGGATTCCGGTCCGACTACCACATCAAAATCTACGTCTTTTAATAAATTCTGTATGCCGTCAATTGCAAGCTTTAATCCTTCCGGATCCTGAATCACGCTTGTAATATCTCTGAAAATAATTCCCTTTTCCGGGAAATCCGGAATACTGCGTACATAATCTTCTACTTTTTTCATGTTGTTCTCCATTCCGCCGCATTGCAGCATATATTTCTTGAATTCGTTTTTTCAATACAGAAGTGTTATACCACGGCATATCAGATAATGCCGTGATACAGCACTCTTTCATTAGTATACCACAGTTTTTTTACATTATAAAGCATTTTTGCATACAGCCTGATTTATACAATCAGGCAGACCAGTCCCGAATTTTCATTCATGACTTTTTCCAATGTAGAAGAAATCTTTTCCATGCTTTCCGGTGTCATGTTGTGTGTTTTTTCATAAATGCCGTCATCTACAATCTGTTCAATCGTCTTTCCGAAAATATTTGTTTCCCAGATTCCCTGCGCATTGTCCCCGGCATTTTCTTTTATGTATGCAATCAGGTCATCTGCCTGGTTTTTCGTACCGACAATCGGTGCAATTTCCACACTGATGTTCGTCTTGATCATATTGACGGACGGCACCTGCGCTTTGATTTTTACACCGTATTTTGTGCCGTTTTTAATTACCTCCGGCTCATCTAACACAATTTCTTCCCGCACCGGTGTTACAACCCCGAAGCCGCTTGCAGACACTTCTGATAAAGCATTTCCCACACTGTCAAATTCTTTTTTCTTTGCGGAAAGCTCCCGGATCATGTGAATCAGCTCATATTCATTGTGGATTGCCGTGCCTGTCAATTCACTTAAAATGTCATAATAAACCTGCGGCTTCATCTGCACTTCCAGCCGCACCCTGCCATCCGACATCTGGATATCGGATACGGTAATGCCGCTTAGCGATTCTCCCGTTACCTGCACAAAATTTTTCTTCACATCGCGGATTTTTCCGACCGGTTCTAACACTTCCGCAGCCTTTGCAATCAGCTCCGCTTTCAGCCAGTGGTCCTCCGGCAGCATTTCCATCCACTGCGGTGTGTAAAAATCCAGCTCCGTCACTGGAAATTCAAGCAGTACATTTTCAAGAATCGCAGTGATATCTTCTTTTTTTAACTGGTCGCAGTTGACCGGCAGCACGGTTACGCCGTATTTCTGCGTGAGTTCTTCCGCAAGCTGTCCGGTTTCCTTAGAATACGGCTTTGCACTGTTTAACAGCACCAGAAACGGCTTTTTAATGGCACTTAATTCCTGAATAGTGCGTTCCTCCGCCGGAACGTAATTTTGTCTTGGAATCTCTGAAAATGAACCGTCTGTGGTTACGACAATACCTATCGTTGAATGTTCCGCAATCACCTTTTTTGTACCGATTTCCGCCGCCTTGGTAAACGGGATTTCCGTCTGCGACCACGGTGTTTTTACCATGCGCTCCTTTTCATTTTCAACGTGACCGGACGCGCCTTCCACCATAAAACCGACACAGTCAATCAGACGCACCTTGACGCCCACATCTTCCATTGGATAAATGAGTGCCGCCTCACTCGGAATAAACTTCGGCTCGGTCGTCATAATTGTTGTTCCCGCGGCGCTCTGCGGCAGTTCGTCCTTTGCCCGCGCACGTACATGTTCATTTTCCATCTGCGGCAGTACGCACAAGTCCATAAATCTTTTAATAAAAGTTGATTTACCGGTTCTGACCGGTCCTACCACCCCGATGTATATTTCTCCGTTTGTTCTGGCTTTCATATCCTTGTATAATGAAAATTCCTGATTACTGTCCATAAAAACAAAAACACTCCTTCCATATTTACTTCATGTATATGGAAAAAGTGTTTTATTTATGCAGTGATTATTAAGATACTTTTGCCCGGTTCTTACATCATAATGTCCTTGACAACTTCGGAAGCGATCAGCAGTCCTGCCGAAGCCGGAACAAATGCAGTACTGCCGGGAATACATCTTCTGGCATTATTCTCAAGCGGCGCCGATACCTTGACCGGCTGCTCCTTCGAATAAATCACTTTCAGTTTCTTTACGCCGCGCCTTTTTAATTCATAACGCATGACTTTTGCAAGCGGACAGACCGAAGTCTTAAAAATATCCGAAACCTCGAGCAGCTCCGGATGATGTTTATTGCCGGTTCCCATGCTCGCTATAATCGGTGTTCCTGCTTTCTGCGCTTCAAGCACCAGATCAATCTTGGCAGCAACTGTATCAATACAGTCGATAACATAATCATATGATGCAAAATCATAGTCATCGTGATTTTCCGGCAGATAAAAGGACCGGTGCAGTTCCAGATTAATCTCCGGGTTGATATCTAAAAGCCGTTCCTTCATTACTTCCACTTTCGGTCTGCCGACCGTACTGTGCAGTGCGATAATCTGACGGTTGATATTGGAAACACTTACACAGTCGTTATCTGTAAGCACCATGTTTCCGACGCCGCTGCGTGCAAGTGCTTCTGCCACGTAGCCGCCGACTCCGCCGACTCCGAACAGTGCCACCTTTGCATTTTTTAATTTTTCCATGCCATCGCTGCCAAACAGCAGTTCTGTGCGCATTAATTCTTCCTTCATCTGTCCACCTGATTTTCTCTTCTAATCCTTATCCTTCTTTTTTCGCAGCATTCTGCGTGCGGCAGTTTCTGATACAATCTTCCACTGCGCCGCATTTACTCGTCAAATTCCGCCAGTACGTAGTATCCACGGCTGGTTTCGCCGACTTCTTTTACAATGCCTTTTCTGGATTTTAAACGCTCCGGTGTCGAATAGTTTCCCGACATTGCAACCGCAGGTTCTATCGTGTAGTAAAAGCTGCTTGGCAGTTTCCCTTCGGTAATTTCCACTTCCTGTCCCGGTTCTACCAGTCCGGGTCTGCTCATTGTAAATTCCATTGTCCGCATTTTATAGTACTCCTTATACTTGTGACACTTCCATCATAAATTAATATTTTCCAGACATTCCTTTGTATATTCTTCCACTTTTGTCTTCAGATAAACATTTTCTTCCGACGAAAGCAGTTCATCTTTTGCAAGCACAGCGCCTGCCGCATCTGCTGCTTCCTTTAACACTTTGGAATCTGAGAAAATATCACCGATTTTAAAACGCAAATCCCCGCTTTGGCGCACGCCGAAAAAATCTCCCGGTCCACGCTGTTTTAAATCCTCCTCTGCAATTTTAAATCCGTCATTCGTCTGATTTAAAATGCCTAAGCGGTCCTTTGCCTTGGCTGTGTCCGAACCGGACACAAAGATACAATACGACTGATATTTTCCACGCCCCACACGGCCCCTCAGCTGGTGAAGCTGTGCAAGCCCGAAACGGTCTGCATTTTCCACCATCATTACCGTGGCATTCGGAACATTGACACCGACTTCGATAACGGTTGTCGATACCAGTACATCTGTTTCCCGCGCCGCAAAGCGCGCCATAATTTCTTCTTTTTGATTTGCTTTCATCTTTCCGTGCAGATATTCCACACGGATTTGCGGAGGCAGTGCCGCTTTAAGCTTTTCGGCATATTCTACGACATTTTCGGCATCGACATTTTCGCTTTCCTCCACCATCGGACAGATAACATATGCCTGTCTGCCTTCTTTGACCTGACCCGCTATAAACTTATACGCATTTTCCCGGTAGTTGGTTCCCACAACACAATTTTTTATTGGAAGACGTTCTGCCGGTAGTGTATCAATAATAGAAATATCCAAGTCACCGTATACTATAATTGCCAGTGTTCTCGGAATCGGGGTTGCACTCATAACCAGTACGTGCGGATTGTCCCCTTTCATAGAAAGCGCCCGCCGCTGATTGACCCCGAAGCGGTGCTGTTCATCCGTAATTACCAGTGCAAGCTTGTCATAAACGGCTTTTTCCTGAATCACGGCGTGCGTGCCGACCACAATATCCGCCTCATGCGTGCGAATCTGCTCATAAACCGCTCTTTTCTGCGCCGCCGTCATCGAACCCATTAAAAGCACAACCTTTAACGGAATCTGATGTTTTTCAAACATCGAACAGATCGACTCGTACTGCTGTTTTGCAAGTACCTCTGTCGGCACCATCATTGCCCCCTGATACCCTGCAAACGCGGTATTCATCAATGCCAACACTGCAATAATCGTCTTTCCGGAACCAACATCGCCCTGAATCAACCGGCTCATTAACGCACTGCCGGACATGTTTTCTTTGATTTCTTCCCATGTCTTTTTCTGTGCATCCGTCAGTTCAAACTCCAGTTCAGAAATGAATTTATCGGTACGCGCATCATTTAAAATACGGTACTCGTTCAGCCTGTGTGTATTTTTTTCTTTCATATTGCGCACTGCCAGCACAAACAGAAAAAATTCTTCAAATGCCAGTCTTTTTCTGGACTGTAAATAATCCTCCTGCGACTGCGGAAAATGTATCCGCTGTACGGCAAAATTGTGTTCCGCAAGCTGATACGCACTGCGGATATCTACCGGTATATATTCTTTTTCCAGACACGTATCGTACTTTTCCAATGCCTGTTTTACTGCTTTGGCGACCGTTTTATTGGACAGCCCCTTTGTCAGCGGATATATGGGTTGCATACTTCCCTGTAACTGTGCATATGCCGCCATTGTATACATCTGTGGCTGTTCTAAAACAAAGCTTCCCTTTTTCTTTGCAAGCTGACCGCGGAAGACATAATGTGCTCCCGGCTTTAAACTGCTGCGCAGAAACGGCATGTTAAACCATGTGCATTTCAGGGATGTTCCCTGTTCATCCCGCACAACTGTCGATAATACTTTCATTCTCGGTGTGGAATACTGTTCCACATTTCTTGCCACAACGGCTTCAATGCTCACGATTTCTGATGCATGTTCTTCCACTGCTTCCTGTACAAAAACAGGCTTTTCATATACATCGTAAGCCCGTGGGTATAACCCTACAAGGTCTTTTACAGTGTATACGGAAAGCCTGCTAAGTAGCGCAGCAGTTTTTTCTCCAATTCCTTTAAGCTGCTGTATATTCATAACTTATGCCATCATTGAGCCAAGAACCTGATTGACAAGTTTACCGTCTGCCTTGCCTTTGACCTTTGGCATTAACACTTTCATAATTTTGCCTTTATCCTGTGCTGTCGGTGTTTCGATAGAAAGTTCTTTTAATGTTTCTTCAATCACTGCTTTGATTTCAGATTCATCCATCATCTTCGGTGCATATTCCTCTAATACACTGATTGAGAAATTACACTCGTCAATAATGTCCTGTCGGTCTGCCGGAGTAAGGGAAAGTGTTTCTTTTAACTGCTTAATCTGCTTTAAAATAACCTGATTTCCTTCTTCATCAGTCAGCGGTGTGCGGTTGTTAATTTCTACATTCTTTAATTCCGCAAGCAGTAAGGAAAGAACATCTTTTCTGGCCTTATCCTTCGCCTTCATCGCCTTAACCATCTCGCCTCTGATTTCATCAATCTTACTCATCTTATACCTCTTTCTGAGCGACCCTGTCGCAACATTCAATCTTTATTCTACTGAAACAATGTAATAATAAATCGGCTGTCCGCCCATCTGAAGCTCTACATCAATATCCGGATATTTTTCTTCAACCTTTGCTGCGGCATTTTCTGCATCTTCTTCTGAAATATCACTGCCGTAATACAGGGTAATAAGTTCTGCATCTTCATTCATCATTGCATCAACAAGTTCTAACAGTGTCTGGTCAATGCTCTTGCCGACTGCAGCAAGTCCGCTGTCTGAAAGTCCCATAATATCGTCTTTGTGAATTTCTTTTCCGTCAATTGACGTATCACGGACTGCATAAGTAAGCTGTCCTGTTGCCACTGTTGAAAGTGCTTCTGTCATCGTGTCTGCATTTTCCTGTGCATTTCTTGAAGCTTCAAAGTTAATCATCGCTGTAATACCCTGCGGAACTGTCTTTGTCGGAATTACAATCAGCTTTTTGCCTTCTACAAGCTCTGCTGCCTGCTCCGCGGCAAGAATAATGTTCTTATTATTCGGAAGAACAAAAACAGTATCTGCATTAATGCGGTCAGCAGCATTTAAAATATCCTCTGTACTCGGATTCATGGTCTGTCCGCCTTCAATCACTTCGTCAACACCCAGTTCCTTAAAGATTTCAGAAAGTCCTTCGCCTGCGGAAATCGTTACAAAACCAAAATCCTTATGTGGTGCTTTTTCTTCCTTCTTTTCTGTTTCTTCCTTAGCAGCTGCTTCCATCTCTGACTGCTGGATAACCTTCTGGTTGTGTTCCTCACGCATATTATCAACCTTCATCTTTGTCAGCTGTCCGTATTCTAATGCCTTTTCAAATGCCTGACCCGGATGATTGGTATGCACATGAACCTTTACAATGTCATCTAATGCAACACACACAATGGAATCACCGATAGAAGATAAAAATGCCTTAAAGGATTCTTCTGTCTTTTCATCAAATTCTTTATCGAGCATAATAATAAATTCCGTACAGTAACCGAATTTAATATCTACATTTTCAATGGCGGCTCCCGTATTCTTTCCTGTTGCTGCAATTTTTGCTTTAGATACGCCTTCAATCTTAAAGTCTGTGACTTTACCTGTTAAAGCATCATACATACCTCTTAATACAACAACCAGACCCTGTCCGCCGGAATCCACAACACCGGCTTCCTTTAAAACAGGGAGCATTTCAGGCGTCTTTGACAAGACAAGCTCTGCATGTTCAATAATCTTTAACAGTGCTTCTTCGATGTCTTCTGTTTCCTCTGCAACTTCTGCCGCCTTATCAGATACACCCTTTGCAACGGTAAGAATTGTTCCTTCCTTCGGCTTCATAACGGCCTTGTATGCTGTTTCTGTTGCTCTCTGTGTTGCTCTTGCAATGTCTTCTACGGTTAAACTGTCAATCCCGGACATTTCCTTTGTAAATCCTCTGAACAGCTGTGAAAGAATAACACCTGAATTACCTCTTGCACCTCTTAATGAACCGGTCGCAATTGCTTTTGCCAGCGTTTCCATATCCGGTACTGCAAGCGCACCGACTTCTTTTGCCGCAGACATAATTGTCAGTGTCATATTGGTTCCCGTATCGCCGTCCGGCACAGGGAATACATTCAAGTCATTAATCCACTCTTTTTTTGCTTCAAGGTTTTTTGCTCCTGCAAGGAACATCTTTTGCAAAAGTGCTGCATCTATTGTATTTGTAGCCACAATTTTCCTCCATTCCGCCATATACGGCATCTTCCATTAATCTATTACACGAACACCTTCTACAAATATATTAATCTTCTTAATATCAAGACCTGTAAATTCATGTACCTTGTACTTTACATTTTCAATCAGATTCTCTGCAACGGTTGAAATGCCGACACCATAAGAAACAATAACATGAAAATCAATTGTAATCATATTGTCTTCATCAATCTCTACGTGAATTCCTCTTGTAAGGCTGTCGCCCTTTAAAAGCTTTACAAGGCCGTCCTTCATGCTGACAGCTGCCATGCCCACAATACCAAAACACTCTACGGCTGTAGAACCGGCATATCTTGCAATAACTTCTGATTCGATGGTAATCGTACCTAATTGTCCTTCGATATGACCTCTCATCTATATACCTCCATTCACGGATACTATCTATCCTATCTAATAATAGATATTATACCTATTCATGATACAAATGTCAAAACAAAGAAGGTGAATCATCTAAAAAGACAATCCACCTTCCCACTGATATAAATTTTCGAAAATTAACAGCAGTTCTTATGCGCGTTCTACTTTACCGGAACGTAAGCATGAAGTACATACATACATCTTCTGAGATGCACCGTTGACCTTAACCTTTACTGACTTAACGTTAGCATTCCATTTCTTATTTGATCTTCTATGAGAATGGCTCACAGCGTTACCAAAGTGAGCAGCTTTTTCACAAATTGCACATTTTGCCATCTTAAATACACCTCCTTAATGGTATTGGGTATTATTTACCCACAACAGAAAATATTGTAGCAGATATTAAATTATTTTGCAAGCATTATTTCAACATTTTTTCATTTTAATGACAAAACAAATTATATCCCAATATCATCAGCACAATAATCACGAAAATACACAGACAGATATTTTCAGTAAAAAACAGTGCAATCATCATTCCTACTGCAATCCAGAACAGTATAAATCCACACATTCTTGTCATAGCGAACCGTCTTTATATTCTGTCTTATCAATAGTATATGCTGCACCGCCGCGTGTTATTCCTCTGTTACATCGTGAATTGCATTTTCAACTTCTTCATCGTACTCTTTTGTCTTATTTCCGCTTGTAAAACGGTCAATCACGTCCGGCACCATGTCTAAAATCTTTGTCACCGTATCCTGATTTTTAATATTGACAAGCTTTGTTGTCCCGTTCTGAATAACTAAAACCGCACTTGGCGAAACCTTTCCTGTCATTGCGCCGCCCGCATTGTTTTTCTTTTCGCCCGCAAATGCACCTGCACCCACACCAAACGATACATCAACCAGCGGAAGAATAATGGTGTCATTGACTGTCACTGCATCTCCCACAACCGTTTTTGCGGAAACAAATGAATCCATCCCTTTAAAAAGAGAGGCTACCGTTGTATCAAAATTATTCTTATTTTCTGCCATAACTCCTCCATTCTGCCGTCTTAACGGCTGCTTTTCTTTAACAGTTTTTTCTGTACAAGGCGGTTAAAATAAACTTTCCCTGCAATCATTAAAATCCCCACCAGCCACTGTCTTCAAAGCCGTACCGGATGCGAAGGCGGTATTTTTTCGGACAAATTTTTTGTAAAAGCCGTTTTAACTGCTCCCATAGAAAATGAACCAGTTCGCGGTTTTCTTCATCATGCAGCATTTCCGAAAGATGGGTTATTTTTTCCTGCACGGCATCCTTTAGCGAAACACTCTTATCAAAAATACCGCAGATTGTCTGCGCAATCCTGATAAAAAATGCTTTTATCCGCCGGCAGACCTTTTTTATGCGCTCTCCGAAACACTTAAACTTTTCCGCTAAAGACGGCTTTTTGCGGAAAGCACGCGGATTTTCTTCCGCCGTCTGCTCTGCCTCAGTTTCGCTTCCAGTTTCCTGCGGTGGTTCCTGTTCTATCCGTTCCCGGACTTCCTGCGCCTGTACGCCGCTTTTCTGTGGCTGTTCGTCAAAAACCGTGCGTTCCCCGGCTTTCTGCTTCTTTTTTGAAGCTTTTTCTTTTTGTTCTTTTATTTCCGGCTCTATCGGTCTTTCCGAATCATACAGTGGAAAGAAAAGAACCTGCGCCCGCATTTTAAAGCCTTCGTTATATTCCATAAAAAAACGGAACAGATGCAAAAGCCATGTAACCCGTACATGAATCACCGGCTTTTTGCCGCTGTTTTTATCATATTGTGCATCTGCCGCATAGCGCACCGGCACAAACAGCACCACCGCTGCTGCCGCAAGAACAATTCCCAGTAAGACTGCAAGGATAATCCCTGCTATTTTTAAAACCAATAGCAAACCATGAAGCATTGTTGTTTTCCTCCCACAGTCTAGCGGGTGCGTTTTCTTCCGAACTTTAAATAACCCGGAATATCAAACGCTCCCGTCTGCTGATAAACATCATCAATAATGGCTGTGATAACCTCAAGCCCCTCGGCATAGCCTTTCGCCAGACCGACAACATAGATTTCTCTGGCATGAATCCCCTTTTGTTTCTTAAAATAAGGCTGCTTTAAGACATTTGCCGAAAACATATCCAGCAGATTATCCGGGTTGTCCGAAAGTGTAATCAGATACGTATCCAGTTGAAAACGCCCGCGGCGGATTCTGCCAAACATCTTATATTTTGCCTGCTTTGCACCCTCGCCAAGATAGAGGTTCCGATACCATTTCATTTACTCATCACCCACGCATTATCATTTTCATTACTTCAATTACTGCCATCTTTTCTGCCGCATCATTGCACTGCTCCAGCGACAGATTAATATATTCGCAAATTTCGTCAGTATTGTTAAAAAATACAGGCAGCTGTGAAAGTACTGCCGACATCACGGCACGTCTTACAATCTGCGGCATATCCGTAAAGCTTTCCTTTAACTGGGCAATAATGTTTTCACAGGTTTCGTCTGCGTAAGAATTATCCGGTACATTTAACTTTTCCGGGTCTTTTATAAGACTTACAAAGTCACTGCCGGACTGTAATTTCATCACATCAGCCAGTGCTGCATAGCAGTCCTGTAATCCTTCTTCTTCTAATTCCTTTGGCATATTTTCCAGTGCCGTTTCCACTGCAAAGTCACTCTTAGAAAGAATCATAAGGATTCTTTCCTGCTTTCCTTCAAAATATTCAAACTTGCCGAGAACTTCATCTGAAAGCAGTGTTTTTCCGTCAAATGCCTGACGCACACCGGTAATAATCTGCTTTGCAACCGTCACTTCCCCGATATCGGAAAGTGTCTGCTTTTCTGTTAAAATAATGGTGTACAAATCATTGACCACCTGTGTAAGCAGTACAAATAAATCCGCGCAGTCTAACATCTTTTCTGTCGCAATTGTAAGCACATTTTTAAGGCGGGTATATTCTTCCTCTGTCAGTTCTGCATAATCTGCATTAGCAAGCGTTCTGTAACTGTCATACACTTCAGGAAAAAGTGTTTCAAAGCCCTTGACTTCCTGTAACATCGCCGTTGTGCGCAGTGCATAGGCAAAATCATCGATCGTGCCTTTCTGTGCGCCGTGGTATAACGTAAATGCTTCTCTTAAATATTCAAAGAACTTGTTCCGTGAAAGACGCATCGGCAGCTGTCCCACAACTTCTGAAATCTTACTGTTAATGACAACATATTATCTTTATCTGCAAGAATATAATGCATCAAATCATTGGTCAGATACATCCCGTAATATTCTTCATCTGCCACCTGACCACTGAAACGGTGTTCCACGCGGTTTAATACATATTCATAAATCCGCAGGCAGTCTACATACTGTGTTACAACCTCCATGGTTTCAATCAGACGGTTTCTGACTGTTTCAACTTCTGTCACATCTTCTGCCTGTCCGGAAAGCAGCTTGTCAATCACACCGTTTGTCGTAGCAAGCAGTTCTTCAAATACCGGATTGACTGTCGCATTTTCCTGACGCATATCATAAACGGTATAATAATTCATGGACAGCTTCATGTATGCAAGTCCTGTATACATAGAAGCCATCCCTGTTGCATATTTTAAAAGATTTCCTTTTAAATTCTTCTGCTTTAAAATCTCCTGCGCAACATAATATAAGTCTTTCATAGTAATCCTTATTTCTCCTTCGGCTTATTTTAAATTCAGCTTATCGAGGATATTACAAAAATCAAATGTTGCAAAATAATCCTTTGGTGTTTCTGCACGGCGGATCATTTCCACACTGCCATCTTCCTTTAATAACAGTTCAGATGAACGCAGCTTTCCGTTGTAATTGTATCCCATTGAAAAGCCATGTGCGCCTGTATCATGAATAATCAGATAATCACCCATGTCAATCTTTGGCAGCTTTCTGTCAATTGCAAATTTGTCATTATTTTCACAAAGAGAACCTGTAATATCGTATACATGGTCGCAAGGTGCATCTTCTTTTCCCGCTACCGTAATATGATGGTATGCACCGTACATTGCCGGACGCATAAGGTTTACCGCACACGCATCGACACCGATGTATTCCTTGTGTGTATGCTTTTCATGAATTGCTTTTGTAACAAGGCAGCCGTAAGGTGCAAGCATGAAACGTCCGAGTTCCGTATAAATTGCAACATCGCCCATGCCATTTGGTGTCAACACTTCATCATAAACCTTGTGAACGCCTTCACCGATAACAGCAATATCATTTTCTTCCTGATCCGGCTTGTATGCAATGCCAATACCGCCTGAAAGGTTGATGAACCGGATATCTACGCCGGTCTTTTCCTTTAATTCAACTGCCAGTTCAAATAAAATCTTTGCCAATGCAGGATAATACTCGTTAGAAACTGTATTGCTTGCAAGGAAAGAATGAATACCAAAGTGCTTTACGCCCTTTGACTTTAAAATCTTAAATGCTTCGATAATCTGGTCATGTGTCATACCGTATTTTGCATCACCCGGATTGTCCATAATTGATGTTCCGAGTTTGAAATATCCGCCCGGATTATAACGGCAGCTCATGGTTTCCGGGAATTTGCCGTCTAAAATCTTATCTAAGAAATCAATATGTGTAATATCATCTAAATTGATCGTAGCACCAATTTTTGCTGCATAAGCAAATTCTTCTGCCGGTGTATCGTTGGATGAAAACATAATTTCTTCCGGTTTAAAATCGAGTGCATGGCTCATCATCAGTTCCTGTCATTGAAGAACAATCCGTACCACAGCCGTATTCCTTTAAAATATTTAAAATGAACGGATTCGGGGTTGCTTTTACCGCAAAATATTCACGATAGCCTTTATTCCATGAAAATGCTTTCTTTAAACGTTCTGCATTTGCACGAATCCCTTTTTCATCATACAGATGGTATGGTGTCGGATAAGTCTTATTAATTTCTTTTAACTGTTCTAATGTTACAAATGTTTTTTTCTGACTCATAGTTCTCCTCATTTCCGCATATTTTCCTGATGCTTTATTGATTGCACATGCGAAGCGTACCATAACCGGGGAATTTTAAACCCCGACATTACTATATACGTATCCCACTATCTAGAAATCATATCTTACCACAACGCATTTGTCAAATAAAAAGCACTTTAATTTACTAAAGAATCCGCAAATTCCCGATAACGAAAAAAGACTGCGGCAAATGCCGCAGCCTTGTCTTATGTACTTATCTTTCCAACTGGATACATCCTTTAAAGGAAGTTGGGTCTACCTTCACACCCTTTTTATATACCGCACTTTTTAAATTCACGCAGTTAATAAACGCTTCCTGTCCGATTTCTTCCAGTGAATCCGGGAAAATCACTTCTTCCAGATTGTTGCAGTTTTCAAATGCATTGTTGCCGATTTTCTTAACGCCTTCCGGCAGTTCAATCTTAACAACATCACTTCTGTTTGAAAAAATGTCTTCTGAAATATATGAAAAATCACTCATATCAATCTCTTTTAATGTACGGTTGTACAGTGTTACCTTTATTCTTCCTCTTTTCATCTCTTGCACCTCTATTTTCTTTTCATATAATAAACGTGATTAAATCTGTGTAATTCCCGAATAATCCTGTCCGGAAATTACAGATATCACACTGTTGTAAGCAGCTTCGTAGATCGGAACTGCCTGTGCCGCCGTCTGATAGCCTGCCTGTACCACAGGAATCTGCGCAGCCGCCATATACTGCTGTGTCACCGGCGCACTGTAATACACTTCTTCTTCATCCTGTGATGTGCCGTATACCGGTGTCGGCTCTGCGCCGTCTACCGTTGTAGAATCATTGTCCAATGCTCCGCCGAGAATATCATTAATCTTGCGGATATAATTTTCCGTTTCAGAATATGGAGGAACACCACCGTACTTACGTACCGCACCGCTTCCCGCATTATACGCTGCCAGTGCCAGTGTCACATCACCGTTATAATCTGCTAAAAGATAGCCGAGCATCTTGGCACCGCCCGTAATATTCTGTCTGGCATCATACGGATCTTCAACACCGAGCGACTCTGCTGTTGCCGGCATCAGCTGCATAATCCCCATCGCACCTGCACTTGATACCGCCTGTGAATCAAATCCCGACTCTGCCTGTGCCACTGCCTTTAACAGATTCACATTGACACCGTATTCTTTGGAAACCTCCTCAAATATCGTATCTAAATCTTCATCACCGGTTGATACATCCGAATATACCGAATCAAAACTGTCCGTATCCTGCGGTATCACACAGCTTGGAATATCAACAAGGTATTGCGATGTCTGTGCTGCTGTTATCTGATTAACTGTATTCATTCTCACTTTCTCCCATTACCATATTTTTTCTTTTCTCATCTGTATATACTTTCCAAAAAGCCATTTCTAAAATCTGTTTTTCATTTGGAAACTTTAACAAATGATACGCTTCATGAAATTTATAAAATCCCGCATCTTCAAAAAATTCTTCCCGCTGCGGTCTGGTATCATAGCTGTCTGCCTCGCACAGATACCAGTGTACTGTTTTATTAACCACATCATCAGAAACATTAAATGTATATCCGGTATCTGCAAGGTACGCTCTGATTCTGACATTGGCGCCGCTTTCTTCTCTGACTTCCCGGATGGCGGTATCTTCATGTGCCTCTCCCGGCTCAACTGTTCCTTTGGGAAGCACCCAGCCTTTATACTTATTTCTGTAATTCTTGTATAAAACAAGTATTTTGCCTCTAAATATCACCACACCACCACAGCTTGTTGCTTCTTTCATTGCAATTCCTCCTGTACATATGGGTGTGTTCTCAATTACTTTCATTATAACATTGCAGGCAGACAATAGCAACCGCAAAAACCGCAAATCCTGTCATTTGTATTTCTAATTAAAATACGCATCCAAGACTTCCTTTGCTACATAAGATGCGTTTCTGACGCCGGTATAGCCGCCCTCTAAAATAACACAGATTGCAACTTCCGGATCATCATACGGTGCAAATCCGACAAACCACGAATGGACATTATCCGAACTGTCATACTGTGCAGAACCGGTTTTTCCGGCAGCTTTGTAAGAAGCATTTTTTAAGGCATAGCCTGTTCCCTGTGTCACAACTGCACGCATATACTGTGTCAGCTGTTCTGCTTCATCTGCCGTTGCAACCGTTGCCAGTGCTGTCGGTGTGGTCTGCTCTACAATTATCTTATCTGCCGTCTGCACATGGTCCACCAGATATGGTGTCATCATCACACCGTCATTGGCAATTGCTGCCGTAATCATCAGATTGTGAATCGGTGTCATCATAGTCTTACCCTGTCCGATTGCTGTTTCCTGTGCTTCACTGATTCCTGAGGAATCATCCAGCGTGAAACTGCTGCTGTTATACTCAATTCCGATTGGCAGATTGGAATTAAACATCAGCGTGCTGCACAGATTTTTAAATGCAGAACGGTTTAACTGTGTACCAATTGTAGAAAACGCAGAGTTACATGAATTGGCAAATGCCGTTTTTAAATTCTCTGTGCCATGTGCTTTATTATCAAAACACGGAATACTTGTTCCTCCCTGAATATAGGCACTTCCCGTACAATGATAAGAATACGAATCCGCATCATACTCCCGGATATATTCCAGTGCCGTAATAATCTTAAAGGTAGATCCCGGCGGATATAAGCCCTGTGTCGCACGGTTTAACAATACAGAATCCGCACTGTCATACGTCAGCCACTCTGAATAATCCGTGGATGCATCATTCGGATCATAATCCGGTTTGGAAACCATCGCTAAAATCTTACCTGTGGACGGCTCCATCACAATCACCGCACCCTTGTTACTTCCGATAGCTTTATAAGCAGCTTCCTGTAAATCAACATCCAGTGTCGTCACGCTCGTATTGCCCATTGCTTTTTGTCCGGTGGCATCACTAGCAAGCTGTTTTAACACATTGCCGTCCTCTGAGAGCAGATGATAGTTTTCCTCACCTTCAATGCCGCTTTTTGCCGAACTTAAACCAACTACATGGCAGAAGACTTTTCCAAACGGATAGCTTCTGGTTTCATTGCCATCCTCATCCGTTTCCGTTGTTGCAAGAATTGAACCGTCCGCCGCCAGAATATCGCCGCGCACGACCTTCGTTTCCTGATTATCCACTCTCTTATTATATGGACTGTTAATAATATCCGGGGCTTCTGTCACGTTAAACCACACCAGATAGCCCATCATAAAAAGGAACAGTCCCGCAAATACAAAAGATATAATATTGGTTTCACGGTTTCTGAGTCCGCTATTCTTCTTCGTCTCCAGAATATCCGTTTCCCTTTTCTTTGATTTTCTTTTTTTCTGTTTTTCCTTTTCCATGTTCTGCCTCGCCTTCGTCCTGTCGCATGTTGTACATGCCGTTAATCAGTGCAAACATCACCAATGAGCTGATGATGGAACTGCCGCCATAGCTGACAAACGGAAGTGCGGATCATTTTAATCGCACCGCCGACTGTTAAAAACACCTGAAAACCGTATGTAACGCCAAGTCCGACAGCTACCAGTCTGTAAAAGAGTGTCTTACAGCGTGATGCAATATTCATCATCAGAATAAGATTATTTAAGCAAATCAAAAGAAGTGCTACCGTAAAGATAATACCAAACTCTTCCGTCAATGCCGAAAACATAAAGTCTTTTTCGGCAACCGGAATCTTATCCGGCATTCCCTGCCCCAGTCCGTATCCAAACCATGAACCCATACCAATGGCAAATAAGGACTGGCATATCTGATATCCTGTCGTATCAATCGTACTCCACGGGTCTAACCAGATGGTTACGCGGTTTTTGACATGGGAAAAGATATGATATGCAAGTACTGCCGCCACACTGCCTGCCCCCAGTCCCGCAAACAGATAGCTGACCTTTTTGGTTGCCGTAAACAGCATCAGCAGATACACTACAAAAAAGATCAGTGCCGCACCCAGGTCATTTGAAGCAACCAATACTAAAACGTGTGCCGCCGCCAGCACCGTCACCAGTACCGTCTGCTTAAATGTAATGGACTTATTAAACATCGATGCAACAAACAGCACATATAAAATCTTAACAAACTCACCCGGCTGGACGGAAACCGGTCCTAATGAAAGCACCAGATTCGCACCGAATACTTTTCCGCTAAACAGCACCAGTATCAGAAGCACCAGCCCGGAAATACCATAAAGCCAGCCGAAATTTCTGAAACTGCGTACTCTTTTTAACAGCCACGGAATAAAAAATGTCAGAATCGTTCCGGTTGCCGCAATTGCAAACTGCTTGATGCATTTATCAAAATCCAGTCTTGCAATCATAACAAATCCGATTGCCATCAGCATGCACATATTATTCACCAGCAGTCTGGATGCCTTCGGATACAGCACATCGTATATCATCACCACAACAAACAGATAAATAAACTGCACAAAATACAGCATGATATATTTCATATCCTCATCATTTAAAATGTATAAAATCAGATATCCAAGCAGATGAATAATAAACATTAATACATTCTGCGTAAAATATATTTTTCCTCTTTTCTGTTCATTCTGCATGACCGCACCCTGATAAGATGCCAGTGTATAAAATGCAATCAAAAACGCAAATATATATTTTGAAAGTTCAATAAAAATCTGCTGCATTACTCAACCCCCAGCTCAAAATGTCCTCTGCCTGTCTTTTCGCAGTTTTGTCTTCCTGTTAAAACTTTATCCGGCTCTGCCGTTTCCTCTATAAACTCATACCGTATACTGTCCGGCGCTGCTTTGTCAATCAGTGTTTCCGGTTTTGAGATATCCAATACGGTCATCGTCATACAGAATACTATAACACAAATCACATACACTTTGCACCTGATATTGCTGCCGGTATCCTGTCATTGTCATTCTGCCATTTGCGCCGTCACATTTTCCGAGTGTTTTTTTCACACACTGTTCAGAAACCATTAACGGAAGATGTGTGTATACAATCAGTTCACGCGGCAGTACCGCATTTTTGGTCTGTGCCAGTTCCTGCGCTGTTAATTCAAGCGGCATGGTCGTGCGGATAATCCGCAAGTTTTTTTGTGTTCCTGTTGTTTTTAATAGGAACTGCTCCGCCCGCGTATTCCATGTATACAGATTCGCATCGGTAATCACGCGGATAACGGCTGACCGGCTTAGTTCTTTTAACAGTCCAAGCTGTTCCAGACTACGCACAAGAAAAGTATCCGCTCCGGCAGCAAGCCAGTTTTCCATCAGCTGTCTGCCCTTTTGACTGTCTTTTCCGCGTAAAATGTGTGGCAGTGCAAGCACCGGATTTTTCTGTGCCGCCTTACACTTTCCTACAGCTTCTGCCATCATCCGGCTGTCCTTTTCACGGATAAACAGTCTGAAATCGAAATAAATGTCGGTGATATCTGTCATCGGATAAACGCTTTCCGCCTGCCTTAACGTTGTTACAAGCACTGTTACCGGGCGTGTCTGTGACTGTTGTGCCGCCTGAATCTGCATATTTTCTACACTGCCTGCAACAGATGCGTCTTTTGTGTCCATGTATACTTGTGTATCCTGTGACATGGCAATACGGTCTTCTACTGCGCCTTTTGGCAATTCACGGTAATACTGCCCTAAAATTTTCTTTTCCAATGCCTGTGCGCAGTTTCTTTTTAATTCTTTCAATGCCGATACGGGAACAAATAATTCTCCCTGTAAGTCTACCTTTACCGTTTCAGCTGCAAACGGCGTATCGCCAAGTGCCGTCACTATCTCTGCCAGCCGTTCTTTTTTTGCCGGCTGTTTCTGTGCCGCCTGTGCCTCTGCACCGATCTGTGTTACCGCTGCTCCGGTGCTTGTATCTGTAAAGGTCAGTTCCAGCGGTCTGTCACAAGCTGCCGTCAGATGGACGTCAATTTTCTTTTTCAGTGTCTGCCCTACATACTGCTTTTCCACAAACCGGGTCAGTTCACCGTTTTTCATACGATAAAGCACCCTGCCCTTTTCAAGACGGTACTTTTTCGGCAGATTTACGGTAAAGCGGCTTCCCTTTGCATATGCACTGCCGCTTGAAAAGCTGTTTTCCTTATCAATTTCAAAAACATCCTGCGGATAAATTTGTTCCAGTGCTTCAAACAATACCCTGCCGCCTTCATTTTTAAGAACCTTTAATGCCTTTGTTCCCATATGATTCGGGCGCTTTAATGAAATCATTTCCCGTCCTTTTGTATTATTATAATATCCGGTTGTAAACGCACCGCGGTTGTACAAGTCCATCAAATCATTAATATCCGAATCTTCGACCTTAAACCCTTCTCTGCCATATTCCAGATAACGGTCAACATATTTTCTGTAAATGCCGGTTACGCCTGCCGCATAATTGACATTTTTCATTCTGCCTTCAATTTTCAAGGAATAAACGCCTGCCTCTATAATATCCGGCAGAACCGGCAGACCGCACATATCCTTTGGGCTTAACAGATATGCAGAACCGTTACTGTCTTTTTGTCTGTTTTCATCACCGCGCAGTCCCTTTCCCTTCGTCCGCGGCATGTCTGATGTCTGCGGTGTATACATCAGGCGGCATGGCTGTGCACATCTGCCGCGGTTGCCGCTTCGTCCACCCTGAAAACTGCTCAGCAGACACTGTCCCGAATAACAGTAACAGAGTGCACCGTGGATAAAGCTTTCGATTTCAATATCACAGTTATCGTGAATTGCCTTGATTTCCGCAAGATTTAACTCTCTTGCCGTTACCACACGGCTTGCCCCCGCTTCTTTTAAAAGCTTTGCGCCTGCCGCACCTGTAACCGTCATCTGTGTACTCGCATGAATATGCAGTCCCGGAAATGCTTCTTTTATCGCTTCAAACGCACCGAAATCCTGCACGATAACCGCAGAAAGTCCCGCTTTGTAAAACGGCTCAAGATACGGCAGTAACCTGTCTTCCAGCTCCTGCTGTTTCATCAGGGTATTCACTGTAAGATAAATCTTTTTGTCATGTAAATGTGCATAATCTAATGCCCGCAGTAATTCTTCCTGACTTAAATTATTTGCATATGCTCTCGCACCAAACATTGCGCCACCCAGATACACTGCATCTGCGCCCGCTGCAAAATCTGCCATTAAAATATCACAATATGACCCTGCCGGTGCCAGAATCTCCACCTTATTTTCTCTTAAACTCATCTGCTCCTGCCGCTTTTTGCGTTCCTTTCCGTTGCTGTCTTTCAAACACGTTGAACCTGCAATCCGGGGTCTGCGCCCAAAATCACAGGTTCATCTGCTTACTTTTTTAAATCTTCCAGTTCTGTTTCCAACCGGACTACATTCTTCTGGTACTTATTGATTTCTTCTTTTAATTCTTCAATCTGCTTGTTTGCCGTTTCTAACTGAATCTGTGCGGCAATCAGTTCATGTTTCAAATCGTACATTGCCGTATCTTTGTTCTCCGTTTCAGACTGAAGACTGTCGCCCAACTTCTTCGCCTTAAAATAATCATCTGCTATATTTAAATACATCAGATTTGCCCGGACCTCTGCTGACTGCCTGCGATAGGACTCGTCCTTGTTAAATTCGGCAAGCTTATTATTAATATAGGCGGCAACTTTCTGGAGATATTCTTCACTTTCATATCCACTCAGCGTAAATACTTTTCCGCCTAAAATGACCTCTGTATTATTCTTTGATGACATACCGTCCTCCTGCTTTATAAATACATTTCTATTTTTACTTTATTCTATTTATTCAATAACCACCAGTTTCGCCGTGCATGCGCAGGTGCGCTTCGCTCCCCTGCGCTGTCGGGCATTCGCCCTATCGCATGAAATCATAAAGAAGTGCTTTGTGCAAGCACAGCACTTCTTTCCGCTTTCATACGGCACGGCTCATTGCTTACGCACATTATACCATAGGTTATTGAATTTGTTCAACACCTAGATTTGCATAGGCGGCGGGGGTGGCTACTCGGCCGCGGGGGGTGCGGTTGATGAAGCCGTTCTGTATCAGTGAAGCCGTTCTGTATCAGGTATGGTTCGTAGACGTCTTCTAAGGTGCCTGAATCTTCACCGATGGATGCTGCCAGTGTTTCTATGCCTACAGGGCCGCCTCCGAATTTGCCGATTATGGTCTGCAATATCAGTCTGTCGTTTCTGTCCAGTCCGTCTTTGTCCACGTCCAGCAGATTTAATGCGTAGTCGGCAACTTCGCCTGTGATTCTGCCGTCGTATTTGACCTGTGCAAAATCACGTACACGCTTTAACAGGCGGTTGGCAAGACGCGGTGTTCCCCTGGAACGCCTTGCAAGTTCGTGCGCGCCCTTTGTATCAATGTCAACATTTAACACACTTGCCGAGCGGATAATAATTGTTTCCAGTTCTTTTACGGAATAAAATTCCAAATGACTGACTACCCCGAAACGGTCACGAAGCGGTGCAGAAAGGAGTCCCGCTCTCGTTGTTTTCCTATCATAATGTCGATTTCATAATCTTCCATTGCAGGGTATAAAACTTCCTCTACCTGCCGGTTTAAACGGTGGATTTCATCGACAAACAGGACATCACCTTCCTGTAAGTTATTTAAAATTGCCGCCATTTCCCCCGGCTTTTCGATTGCCGGTCCGGAAGTCACTTTTAAATGGGTTCCCATTTCATTTGCAATAATACCGGCAAGTGTCGTCTTACCCAGTCCCGGCGGGCCGTAAAACAGCACATGGTCTAACGAATCGCCACGTTCCTTTGCGGCTTCGATATAGACCTTTAAATTCCGCTTGACTTTTTCCTGCCCGATATAATCTTCCAGTGAAAGGGGTCTTAAATTATTTTCAATTTTAACATCTTCTTCCACCAGTTCTGTGGAAATCATTCTTTTTTCCATATTTTTATTTCCTTAAATCAACTTTTTCAAGGCTTCCTTTAAAATCTGTTCCGAATCTTTTTCTTCGGCATTTTCAACCTGCTGTACCGCCTTCATCGCCTGCGCGCTCGCATATCCCAGCGCCACAAGTGCTTCTACCGCCTCATTCTTTGCAAGCAGTACATCATTTTCAGACGGTGCTTTTTCTTTATTGGCAAGTGCCGTTTCAAAGACTTCGGCAAGTTTTAATTTATCCTTTAATTCGATAATCAGCCGCTTTGCCGTCTTTGCGCCAATACCCGGTGCGGAAGAAATCGTCTTGACATCTTCTGAAAGCACCGCAAAACGCAAATCATCCGGTCCAATCGTTGAAAGAATCGCCAGCGCGCCTTTCGGTCCGATACCGCTGACATTCAGCAGTAATTTAAACACTGATAAATCATCCCGGTTTAAAAACCCGAATAAATTCATCGCATCTTCTTTGACATATAAATATGTATAAATCCGTACGGAACTGCCAACGGACGGCAGGCGGTCAAGCACCGAACCCGGTACGCGGATATTGTATCCGATGCCGTTTGTTTCAACAACGACCGTATCTTCAAAAACCTCGGTTAGTTCTCCTTTTATATATGAAATCATTTTTCACTCCGTTATTTTCTTAGTTCTGTGATGCCGGTTCATTTCCCAGACAATGATTGATAAACTGCTGTGCAGTTCTGCCGGAAATACCGCCATGGCTTAATTCCCACTTGTTTGCTTCTGCACACAGTTCTTCTTCGGTCATGGTAAGGCCGTTCTTCTTTGCCAGATTGACAACAATATTAAAGTATTCCTTCTGTGACGGCTTTGAATAATTAATCTGACAGCCGAAACGGTTGACTAAGGATAATTTTTCCTCGATGGTATCGGAACGATGCAGTCCGTTTGCAGATTCCATATCGCTTCTGTCGTTCCATGTTTCCTTAATCAGATGTCTTCTATTAGAAGTTGCATAGATTAAAATGTTGTCCGGCTTTGTTTCCACGCCGCCCTCAATAACTGCCTTTAAGAACTTGTATTCGATTTCAAATTCTTCAAAAGAAAGGTCGTCCATATAAATAATGAACTTATAGTTTCTGTTCTTAATGTCTGCAATGACGGTCGATAAATCCTTAAACTGGTGCTTGTAAATCTCAATCATGCGCAGACCCTGGTCGTAGTATTCATTGACAATCGCCTTGATACTCGTTGATTTACCCGTACCGCTGTCGCCGAATAACAGCGCATTGTTGGCTTTTCTGCCCTGTACAAAAGCTTCTGTATTTTCAACAAGCTTCTTTTTCTGGATTTCATAACCGATTAAGTCATCTAACATAACCTTGTCCATATTGTTAATCGGGTGGAACGTTACTTTGCCGTTATCACTGCCTGTAATGCGGAATGCCTTATTTAAACCAAACATACCGACACCGTAAGCTCTGTAAAATTCTGTAACATGCGCAAAAAATTCATCGACATCCTTTGCTGCCGCAAGCTTTTCACTTAATACCTGTACCTTTTCAGACACATTTTTATTGTACATCAGTTCTTTTTTGACAATCGCCTTATAATCGGAAATAACCGAAAAGCAGTTAATGCCAAGCTGGGCTTCAATTTTAGAAAAATCATAGTGGAACAGGTTCATAAACACCTGAAAATCATTTTTTGCAAATGCATTGACACTGCCGTCATTTGCACCAACCTTTTCACAGGTAATGCTGAACGGATTCTCATTGGTAATTAAAATAAAGGTCAGATAATTATGCCACAGATTTTTGTCAAAGCCATAATCCGTTGCCACTTCTAACAATCTCTTAATCTGCGTATAAATATCCTGTGTCAGCTGCGCATCGGAAGACTCCTGCATTTCAAATCTTCTGAAAATATCCGCAAATTTATATAAAATACAATCCTGGTCCATATTGCCATACATAATTAACTTTGAAATTTCCTGATACATCTTTTTCACCCTTCTACCTTTCTGAATCATACTTATTATATAATAAAGGAATGAGATTATTTGTCAAATCTTTTTGCACCGTAATTCAAAAAACGGATTAAAATTAAATAAAAAAAGCCAATAATGATTGACACCTTTGAAATTAATGATATAATCTGAAAAGAACTTTACATAAGGTCATAAGGTTCTTTTTGAATTTTGACTGATATTTCATTTCTTGAAAATGGAGAGGATAAATGGAATGAGAACAATAAATACTATCAACTCTATCTTATATATAGCGTTGACTGTACTGTATTTTTACCAGTTTATTTACATTGTAATCGCACTCATTGGCGACAAAAAAAAGAAACTGGACACTTACGAAGCAAAGAAGCTTCACAAATTTGCCTTTATTATAGCGGCGCGGAATGAGCAGGCAGTAATCGGCAATCTGATTAACAGTATTAAACAGCAGAATTATCCTGCGGAGTTAATCGATGTGATTGTTGTGGCAGATAATTGTACAGATGATACGGCACAGATTGCACGGGAGCATGGCGCAATCTGCTATGAACGATTTAACAATATGCTCGTCGGAAAGGGATATGCCCTGGACTACTGCTTCAACAAGATTGTGGAGCAATTCGGTGATTATACGGCTTATGATGGCTACTTCATCTTTGATGCCGACAATGTCATTGATAAAAATTATGTCAAAGAAATGAATAAGGTTTTTGACCGTGGCTATAATGTCATTACCAGTTACAGAAATTCAAAAAATTATGATACCAACTGGATTACTTCCGGTTATTCCCTCTGGTTTATCCGTGAGGCAAAATACCTGAATAATCCGCGTATGATGTTAAAAACAAGCTGTGCCGTTTCCGGTACCGGATTTTTGGTAAACAGCTCAATTATCAAGAAAAACAACGGCTGGAAGTTCAACCTGTTAACAGAAGATATTCAGTTTTCTGTTGTGAACATTCTGGAAGGTGAAAAAATCGGCTACTGCGAAAGCGCCATGTTCTACGATGAACAGCCGACAACCTTTAAGCAGTCATGGAATCAGCGTATGCGCTGGTCAAAGGGATTTTATCAGGTAATGTTCCGCTACGGCAGGGAACTGATTGCAATGATGTTTAAAAAGCGGGAAATGTTCGTATCCTGCTACGATATGTTTATGACCCTTGCCCCTGCTACACTGCTTTCAATCGGATGTATTTTACTGAATCTGATTTTCCTTGCATACGGTGCAACGGACGTACATATGTTACGAAGGATTCTGCCGGGAACATTAGGCTCTATTGCTTTTGCAGGTGTAAACTTCTATCTGCTGATGTTCTCAATTGGATTTATTACTTTAGTAACCGAATGGAATAAGATTTTAGCTCCTGCGAATAAAAAGATTAAATCCTTATTTACGTTTCCGCTGTTTATGATTACCTACGTACCGATTTCTCTCGTTGCGCTGGTAAAGAAAGTCGAATGGAAACCGATTGCCCACAGCATTTCAAAATCTGTTGAAGAAATTGAATTGCAGCAGCAGGCAAATAAATAGAAACTTAAAAACCACCGATATTTGTATCTGAGTTTTTCTCAGAATAAGTACCGGTGGTTTTTTGTATAATGATATATAAATAAGATGTTTATAAATGATTTTAGTGTCTTAACAAATACTAAACAGGTGCTTTTTCGTCCAGAGCTTTGACTGTTTCACGTGCAGTTTCATTTTGCATTTCTTCCATTGCTCTACACATACGCTTTATTCCTCACCAACCACCGGATATACGCGCTGTGTCACATAACCGCCCATTAATCCGATAATAATGCCTGTTACAATACCAAAGATTAAAAGTACCGGCAGATAATAATAAATCGCCGTAGTATCCATTAAAAAGACTGCCGCCGTAATCTGACCGACATTGTGGAAGACACCGCCTGCCACACTCACACCGACAATCGAAAAATGTCCACTTTTCTTTAAAATCACCATAACCAAAAGACTTAACATTCCGCCTGCCATACTAAACAGAAAACTGTTAAAATTGCCAAATAACACCGCCGTCAGCGTAATCCGCAGCAGATTGACAAGCAGTGCCTGTCCGCTTCCAAGCAGATACAATACCGATATAATGGCAATATTGGCAATTCCCAGCTTCACGCCCGGAACCGGCAGCGGAATCGGTATCAGGGACTCTATATATGAAAATATCATTGCAAGCGCCGTTAAAATACCGCCCAGTGCGATTTTTTTCGTTCTTCCTGTATTCTTGTTTTTCTTTCTTCTTCTCATTTTTTTCTCCGTTTCCGCTACTGCACAACCGCATCAAATGTATCTGTCGTTCCTGTGATCTCTACGACAACGCGGTGCGGCAGGCACACAATGGTTTCACCCGTCTTATGAATCGTTCCTGTATGCACACACAGTTTGTCCGGACAGTCTGCATCGGACATATACACTGCATTATCCTGTATTACGATATGATTCGTACCGCCCTGATACCCTGATACATCAAATTCCGTATCATTCTTTAATGCAAGCTGTTTTACCACATTGCCATCTACTTTTATCACAACGGTTTCACCCTGCTTTTTGACACCGAACTGTATCCAAGCAAGCAGCCCTGCGGTAATAATAAGCAGTACCGCAACCAGATAAAAATCCGCAGATTTTAACCCCAGCCGGTTCTTTCTTTTTACTGTTTCTACTGTAAATTTCATTGGTTTTACTCCTGATTTGACTTTTTATATACTTAAAAATCCCTGTCTATTTTAGCATAAACAGACAGGGATTGTATACAGGGAATTTCAGTGTCTTACACATCTATAGTACAATATGGATTTTCGCAAAATTATCAATATGATACTATTAATAATAATTCTACAATTATAGTATCACGCAATATGAACCTCAGGCCGCAATCTTTTCCAATTCCTTTGTCGAAAGCTTTACCAGCTGTTCTACACTTTCTATCGGCAGTCCCATTGCAAATGCCCTGCGGGCTGTTTCCTTTGCCGCCTTTTGTGCTTCCTCTGCCGCACGCATATTTGCATAATCCTCTACCAGCTTACACATCGTACTTCTCCCCTTTCCTTCTTTGTATTCCCTCAGCTTTTCACAACCCCTCTGAAACCGTTCATCCTGTACAGGTTTTGTGCTTTTAAACACTTTCATCAATGCCGCTGTACTGGATGAATCATCTATCTGTGTATTAACATATACTTCATACAGTCCGTTGTCAACTACATCTTTTGTTTCCCGCAGTGTCCTGTCTACATGATATGTAGTCTTCCCCTTTTTTTAATGCCAAAAGATGCTCCTACAATTTTGATAAATGATATTTACTCTTCATACCCTTTCATCATTGCCGCGACTTCCTGTCGCATTTCGTCCACTAATGACTGCGGTGACAACACTTTCACCCAGCTGCCCTGACTTAACAGTGTCATTTTAATGCCTGTTCCGTGTACCACCGTTGCCTGAATCGTCACCTTATTCTTTTCCCTCTTGATGACTTTCGATTTTGGAATACGGTCTAAAATAGCCTGTACAGAAGGTCCTGTAAATTCAAACACAATCTGTTGTTCCTTACCCGGCCACATATACTGGATTTCATTTTTTAATTTGCCCTCATCAAACCGGCTGTCATACTCCACTTCAAAATGTGTCCGATGCTTTATCATATCCGTAATTCGGTCTACACGATAATACCGTTCTTTCCATTCTCCGTCTGTCTCGTGTACGGCAATCAGATAAAAGTAATATTCGCTGAATACAATCGCCAACGGACGGATTTTCCTGTCAATCCTGGATTTATCCATTTTGTAATATGTAATTGTAATTTCCTGCTTATCATCAATAGCCTCTGCCAGCGCATACAAATTATCAATTAAATCATTACACAGCGTTGCGACCGGTTTGTAATGGTAAAGTTCTCTCTTTACAAGTTCTTTCAATCTCTTTTTGTCTTTTGTTGAAGCAAACCCCTCCAGCTTTTCAACCAGCTGATTCATTTTATCCTGTGGCAGCGTTCTCGTTGCAATCAGTATTTTGGTAATTGCCAGCATTTCTCCATTCGTTAAAAACTTTTCTGCTTCAAAATACATTTTCTGTGAAGAACGGTCAAACTTTACTTCTTCCTTGCCCACAGAATACCCGTATTCTGCCATAAAATTTTTTATTTCACTAATATCACGCTGGATACTCTTTTCTGATACTTCATACTCCGCCGCGAGGTCTTTTACCGCCATATGTTCGCCGCTCATAAACCTGTAAAAGATTTCCATAACACGATTTCTTTTATTCATCTCAAAAACCTCTTTCCTGTATCTTCTTTTACATATTGTATCATATGGAAACGACAATGGAATGACCGTGTAAAATTCTAATTTATCTTAACCTTTTTCCACCCGCACACAACACACTTTTTTGTAATTTTACAAACCCTTGCACCACAATGTGGGCAGATACTTTGATTGGCGACTCTGCTAATTGCAGAATCGCCATTGCTGTTCATTTTGATTTTTTTCACTTTAATCCTCATTTCTAAACAACTTTATCGCAAAGATGTCATGAAAACCAGTGCCTATGCCGCAATATCATTCATAACCTTTTGAGCATGCTGCATATTGCTTTCAACCTCAATCTTATTCACTGAATTCATTTCGTCTTCATTCGCCGCTTTCTTAACGAGATTGACCTTACACATCTTATACAAAAGTCCTACTAATAACACTGAATTCTGGGTTGCCAGCTTTTCTTCTTCTGTAAATTCATTCCAATCCACTTTACCCATTGTATAAACGGTATTATAAACCTTTTGAAAATTCTGACCATACAAAGCATATACTTTTTCCAGTGAATTAATATACCTGCCTGCCATTTTTCTTAAATCGAGCAGATATTCGCATATTTTATTGATTGTTTTTTCAGCTTTCTCCATCTGCTCCCACGCTTCATCTGCTTTATCGGATAATTTGCTTCCAGTCGCACTAAAAATTACACCGCCTACCAGCAAACCGACACCCAGAGTTGCCGCGCCTAAAATGCTGGTTCCTAATGCAATACCACCGCCGCCGGCTGCTACAGCTCCGCCGCCAAGTGCAGCAAGTGTCGCATTGGTAGCCGCAGCTCCGCTAAGAGATGCAATGGCAGTTCCTGTCGATGCCGTGCCCAATGCCATAACCGCCGATGTCGTTGCCCCTGCCGCCGCAAAACCGCCTGGATACCTTGTTTAACTCTTCCTTATTGTACTTCGGAAGCGCAACCCCGCCTATTTTATATTCTTTAAATTCCGGACGATTCTGGATTTTTTCAATAGCATCTGAAAAATCTTTAAAATCATTTAAGATTTTTAATTCCAATTCTCCCAGTTTGTCCATTCTCTTATTGGTCTTTTCACTTTCGTTTTCAAAATACTCTATATTCTGTTTATGTTTGCGTTCAGCCGCCTTCATGGTGTCATTGGCTTCTTTCATTTTTGCAGCACCGTGTATTCCGCTTCCAACTCCTGCTACACCCGCTACCGCTGCTAATCCTCCTATAATAAGTGGTAATGGCATAATTCATTCCTCCGTTTTCTTTAAATTTTCACATCCAAGTTTGTTCAATCTGTAATACTCATCCCGTGTCATATACTCCTTAAAGTACAGTTCATAACACGCATCTACCCTGCACAATAATGGTCTTTTATCATATATTGTACACAAATTTTCTTTTAAATAAATACACGTACCATCTCCTCTGTCTAACTGTGCATACAGTTCCGACTTTTTTAAATTTCTACAACAACAGCCACAGCAATCACATGAAAACATTATTCAAATACCAGCGTAGCATTCTTATCCGACATATGCTTGTCAAAATCTCCCTGCCACGGCTTTTTAATTCCCATTTGTTCAAATGTATCCAATAACAGTACATTTAACTCTTTATCTGTTGTTGCTGTTGAAAAAATCCGGACTGCTTTGTTGTATTCTTGTGTTTCCCGTTTAAATGCTTCTATGTCAATCTGCTCTAATTCATGCAGATAAACAAGCAGGGCCTCATTGATGCGCTGAAATGCTAATATTGTTTCAGATAAAGCATCTTTTAAACCAACCCGGATACATACTTCCTTTAACACAAGCGTCACAAATCTAAACCATGCAATCAGATTCAATCGTAAAAAAAATTCCAGAAAATCTCCGCCTGAATGTACTCCCGCATCAATGCCGTCCATTACACAGAGTGTTCCGTTTCCTAGCAGCAGCATTATTCTTAAATCTGCGTGCTGACTTGTTGGAATACACTCTTTTACCGGTAATTCATATTGAAAATGCCTGCGCAGTGCCCATATTAACCGGATAGATAAATCTGTCAGAACCACCGGAATAGCCGCCGCCATTCCAAATCTGAAATCGTATCCCTTCTGGAATGCCCTTGTCGCAATCGTTGCTAAATCCTGTCTGTCATTTTCGACTTTAAAACTGCCGAACTTACAAAATTGAAACAACTCATAAAACGGCATTACAACGCCTGCTCCTCTGCCCGCATTTCCTCTTGCACCCGAACCTCCTGCAATATCTGACATAATATGCCCAAACCAGTTTGCAATACCGCAGAATAACTTTGCAATAAAATTTCCGCCCTGTAACTCATATGTATCTGTTGCAATCGTTATAATCTTTCCATTTGCAATAAAAGATGAAGTTGAGGTAAACTGATTCAATATTGAAAAAAACATATTGAAAAAAACAGTCCTACAATATCCGGCGAATGTGACAATGACATCATATGATGATTTTTTGTGGACATATTAAAAGCATTTCCAACATCTGCGGTATGCCTCTGGTCATAATTAACTTTATACTTTCTTTCTAGAAAACCAATGGCACTTGCTACATTTTCTTTCTGCGCCTGCCTGGGATTCCAGCCGACCAGCTTCGCAAATCCTTTCACTGCACTATCAACCTGCGAATCTGTCCATTTTCCAAGTACACTATTGCCCGGTGTTCCAACAAGAAAAATATCAACCAATCCGCCTACTGCACCGCAGGCTACTGCCGCTAAATAATCGTATTTATCGCACTTATCTTCCCTTAGTAATGCCCTTTTATTCTGCTCCGTTTCTTTCATCAGTGCATAATCTGTTTTTGTTTCTTCCATACATACCCTTCTTTCATTTCATTTTCAAATTATCCCACTATTTATTTTTTCCCTCCTGTTTCACAGTCATTACTGCACTTATCTGCACACAATATGCAGTCCATCTTTTAAAGAAATTCTATGATATTTATAACCATATTTATAATACAGCCACCTCCAGATGTCAAATCACAATCTACAAGATATGCATCTTCATTCAACGTCGTATAGTATAAATGCCCCTTACATAACTGCCATGCTCCGATTTCTTCACGACGCGCCTGCATATCCAGTTCTTCAATCTTCATTTCCCCTGTTGAAAGATTCAGTTTCGCAAATTCAACCGTATCCTTCTTTTCATTCTGCGCTACGGTATACTGATACCCATCAAAAAATTCTGTAACTGCTTCTCTATACTGCTGACAATAATCTTCTAAACACGTATCTAACTTACTGTCTTTATCAAATTCATAAACCAACTTTATTTCGCTCGATAATATATCGTATACATATTCTGCATGGTTCGCACAAAAATAAATCTTTGTTCCCAACAGTTTAAATGAATAACACCGCGTTACAATATTTCCATCTTCATAACGCACATATTTTGTTTTTTCTGTATTCAAGTCCTGATATATCAACTGTGATTTACCATTCACATAAACAATGTACTGTTCATCACACTGCGGATACACCACACGTTTCGAATCACAACCAACCGCTCCAAGCATCGCATCAATATATGTCTTTTCATATGTTTTCACATCACAAACATAAATTTTCTCTTTTGAAAAAGAAATTCCGACAAAACAAATAAATTTTATTCTCATATCCGCATATATTATTTTTCCAACTATAATCAGAAGACATGGGAGTTACAGTTACACGATGAAAAAGTCCATACATTCCATTTGATTGTTTTTCATCTGTTTTTTCTTTATCTGTTTTTTCTTCAATCCCACTATTACCTAATTTAAACTCTTTACATACTCCGTCTTCCTTTGAAACAATATACAATATTTCTTTTTCTTCATCTACTGTCACTACAACATCATCCAGTACTACCAGTGGTTCATGCATTTTTAACACATCTGCACATTTTTCTGAAATTCCTTTTAAATTACTCATACTTTCTCCATTCCGGGATTCTTTTGCTTTCCCTGTAAATTTTTTCACACCATTCGTATAAATCACAGCATAGAGCATATATACACCCTTATTAAAATATACCACACATACAAGAATCTGACAATAATATCCCAATCAAAATATAATAATAAGTTGGAGTAATATAATTTAATCAGGAGGTGTTGGCATGCCGAAAAAAGAAAATCCTTTGCGACAGCTTCCTGCCAGTTCAGACGAGTATGGTACTTTTAAGATTCATCTGGCAGAACTGATGGAACAGCGCGGCGTTTCCATGAACCAGCTTTCCTTCCGGACGGAGATGCAGCGCACGCAGCTTCGCAATTACCGGGATGAAAAGGTTCAGCGGCTTGATATTGATATTCTGAAACGTCTTTGTTATGTACTCGAATGTGACCTAAACGAACTCATCGAATACATTCCGCCAAAAGAAATCTAATCTCTTGTCTGTGATTTATACTTAACCTTACAATACCATATGCACCGGACAGCTGTTTGTCCGTGTAAACCAAAAAGGTAGTTTCTGTATCCAAAATGATTACAAAAACTACCTCTTTTTCTGTCAGACTGCATTTTCTACAGCTTCGCCAGCAGTTCCGACTTCTTCTGCTGGTATTCTTCTTCGCTTAAAATGCCTTTTTCCTTTAATCCGGCAAGTTTTTCAATCTGTTCAAGAATTACATCACCGTTTGCTGCCTGCGTTTCTCCTGCCTGCACGCCGGACATCTGCTGTCCCTGCATATTCTGTGCCGCATTACGGTTTCCTGCAAATTTCTTTAAAATGCCGTTCTGGCGCAGAACGTCCATAAATTCCACACATTTTTTTGCCTGACCGTAAATACTGATTCCCGTCAGCATTTCCAGCCGGATAAACTGTTCATTGCCATCTACATCTTCATATTCGATTTCAATGTTGTTTTTCTGCTCCATCGCTTTCATATCGGAATCGCTGGAACTGAGCAGCCACTCTGTATTGCTGATTTTACGCTCTACAATTTCAAGTGACTTGATTTTGGCATATGGAATCGCCATTTCTTCAAACCAGTCATTTGTGCCGATGGTTGGTTTTAAATAAAAGCACTCCTCCATAATATTCAATCCGATTTCTCCGGACTGCTGTTTCGGATATTTGGCAAGTCCGCCTTTATAGGTGACACCGTAGCGCATGATTGCGCCCTCAACCGGCTGTTTCATTTTCTTTGTTTCTTCACTGAATTTTTTCATTTCGCCTGCTGACTCTGCAAATGAACCTGCCACTTTACCTGTAATATTCGGCCTGCCACTTTACCTGTAATATTCTTTGTCGCATTTTTTGTTGTATTGATGGCATCTGCCAGTTTATCCGAATCAAATACTCCGCTGAAAAATCCCATGGTCTTTTCCCCTTTCATCTTTAATAATAATCGTTGTACATCGATTCAACTTCCCTGTATGTATCCGTAACAATCCAGCGATAACTTCCAATAACCGCCATCAACGGAAGAATTGCTACCACCAGAAACATCAGCCCCATGCCTTTAAAATTTTCTTTAGAAAGGCACTTCTTTGCAAAAGGCACAATTGTTTCCGGGCGGAATTCGGGGTCTTTTCTCAGTTCATTGAATGACAGTGCAAATGCAATCAGATAAATAATCATACCGATCAATGCACTCAGCTCAAACATAATAAAGATTCCCACCAACGTGATAATCACACTTGTAATGGCTATCGCCTGATTATCCCTTTTGACTTCCGTACTGTCTTTCTTTTTCGGTTTTGCCGCCTGCGGTGTAATAACCGCACCGCAGTGCGTACACACATTCAAACCATCTGCTACATTTCCCTTACACTTTGGACAAATTTTCATATTCCTCTCCATTCTGCAGGCTTTTTAATGCCTGCTGCTGTTTTTTTCGTGCTGTTTTCCGGACGTCCGAATCGTCTTTCCTTGAATTCTTTTGTATTCTATCACAGCACCCCGTCAGCATTTTGTCCGTGTAAAATAAAAATCCTGCCAATATCATCTTCCGCTATTAAAATCGCAGATATTTCCATGTGACAATGTGACATAATTATGCTATAATAACGAAAAGAAAGGAGTTGATATTATGCCAATTATAATGCCAATTCGGGATTTGAGAAATACCAGTGAAATATCAGAAATAGCTCATAAAGAACAAGAACCTATTTTCATTACCAAAAATGGATATAGTGATTTAGTGGTTATGAGCAGTGAACTATATGATAAATTTGCCGGAGTAAACCGTATTGATCAGGCAATTTACGAATCAGAACTTGAGGCTGCTAATGGTTTTGAACCTGTAGATGCAGAAGAAGTTTTTTCAGAATTGGAGAAGAAATATTTTGGATAAATATAAAGTAAAAATCAATCATAGAGCGATTCGTGAATTAAACGCTATCTATGATTACATTGCAAAAGAAAAATCATCTCCCGAATATGCTAAAAGGCAGGCCGACAGAATCAAATCTGCTATTTTAGATTTAAGCACATTTCCTCAATCTCATCAGGAACGTAATACCGGCAAATACGCCGGCAAAGGATATCGTCAATTATTAATTGATAACTATGTTGCCGTATTTAAAATTGATGATTTCAATAAAATCGTCAATATCGTTACCATACAATATCAAGGGCGAAATTTATAAAAAACCGGAGAACCACAGAATCTTTCTGTAGTCCTCCGGTTTTATAGTATTTCTGATTAATGAAGATGAATAATCTTCTTCGGGCATTTTTCGGCACATTTGCCGCAGCCTGTACATTTTTCATAATCAATGTGTGCAATGTTGTTTTCAACGGTGATTGCACCGAATTCACACTGCTTTGTACAAAGCATACATCCGATACAGCCTGTTGAACATACTGGCATTACATCTTTACCCTTATCCTTGGAAGCACACTTTACAGTATACTTGCTTTCGTACGGAATGAGTTCAATTAAATGTCTAGGACATGTTGCAACACACTTACCGCATGCCTTACATTTTTCCTTATCGACTACCGCAATACCGTTTACAACGTGGATTGCATCAAACGGACATGCCTTGACACAAGAACCGTATCCCATACAGCCGTATGTACATGCCTTTGAACCGCCGTTTGGCGCAAATGGCATTACCGTACATTCTTCTACGCCGGAATACTTGTAATTTTCCTTTGCCTTTTCGCAGTCACCCGCACATTTTACAAATGCTGTCATTCTGGTAGATTCACCAACCTCAGCACCCATAATTGCCGCAATCTTTTCGGCAACCGGTTCACCACCGACCGGACAGGCACCTACCGGTGCTTCTCCTGCTGCGATTGCCTTTGCAAGGGCATCACAGCCTGCGTAACCGCAGCCGCCGCAGTTATTACCCGGAAGTTCTGCTCTGACATCAATTTCTTTCTGGTCTACTTCTACTGCAAACTTCTTACCCATTACACCGAGGAAAAGTCCCAGTATCAGACCTGTAAGGCTGACAACTACAGCCGCTATAATAATACCTGTCATTTTCTTTTCCTCCTATAAGATTCCTGCGAATCCAAAGAATGCAATAGACATCAGGCCTGCTGTTAATAATACAATTGGCATACCCTGAAAACTCTCTGGAACATCATTAAATTCAATTCTTTCACGAATACCTGCCATGATGACAATTGCAATCGTAAAACCTACTGCTGTACCGAAACCAGCTACAACAGATTCAATGAAATTGTAACCGTTCTGTACATTTGTTAAAGCAATACCCAGTACGGCACAGTTTGTTGTAATTAAAGGAAGGTATACACCAAGTGCTTCATAAAGCGCCGGAGAAGTCTTCTTTAAGAACATTTCTACAAACTGAACAAGTGCTGCGATAACAAGAATGAACACGATTGTATTCAGATATGTTAAATCGAGCGGTACTAAGATAAAATCGTAAATCAAGCTGCAGATTGCTGATGAAATTGTGATAACACCGATAACGGCACCACCCATGCCTGCGGCTGTGTTAATCTTTTTTGATACACCAAGGAAAGGACACAGACCGAGGAACTGGCTTAATACAACGTTATTAACCAGTGCAGCACCAATCGCAATAATTAATAAATTCATATTTTCTTTCCTCCCTTATGCCCGCTTCTTTTCTTCTGCAAATGCCTTGCCGCCGCACATTGTGTTGGCGCAGGAATCACAGCTGCCGTCTTTTGAGCAGTAATCCGGTACCTGTGCCGGTTCCATGCCGTGCTTTGCCTTAATCTTGTTCATAATCGCAATACACATTGCCAGTACGAAGAAGGCACCCGGTGCAAGGATAAAGATACTTGCCGGTGTATACACGCTTTCAGGAATTGTAACAAGTGCTGAGCTGCCTGTGCTTAAAATGGTTCCGGCACCAATCAGCTCTCTGACAGCACCAAGAATTGTAATCGCACAGGTAAAACCAAGTCCCATGCCGAGTCCGTCAAATGCAGACGGCAGAACCGGATTTTTAGAAGCGTAAGCTTCCGCACGTCCTAAAATAATACAGTTTACAACAATCAAAGGAATATAAATTCCCAGTGAATCATAAAGGGATGGCAGATAGCCCTGCATTAAGAACTGTACCATTGTTACAAATGAAGCAACGATAACGATAAATGCCGGCATTCTGACACCGTCCGGAATTACTTTTCTAAGTAATGAAATCATAAGGTTTGACATTACCAGTACGACAGTAGAGGAAAGTCCCATACCGATACCGTTAATTGCCGATGTTGTAACGGCAAGTGTCGGACACATACCCAGTGTTAAAACAAATGTCGGATTTTCTTTAATCAAACCATTATAAAGTCTTTCAACGCATTTATTCAACTGAAACACCTCCTACTGTTACAGCTTTTGCTGCATAAATTTCTTTGTAAGCAATTAAAGCGGAGTTGACACCACGTAAAACTGCCTTTGATGTTACAGTAGAACCACTGATTGCATCAATCTTTTCATCTCCTGCGGCAGCACCGGAACCATCCTTTACAAGTACGAACTTGTCTGTATTGGCACTCTTAAACTGCGCGAGGAAATCCGGGCTTGTCTTTACACGCATACCAAGACCGGCTGTTTCTGAAATCGACAGAATTGATGTTCCGAGGTATGTACCGTCCGCACCGACGCCGACAGAAAACTTAATATCTCCGCCGTAGCCGTCACCTGCTACAACTGTTACAACAAGACCGATAACCTTACCGTCCTTGACACCTGCAACAACCTCTGTGATTTCATCTGCTGTGTAATTTTCAGCATCTGCCTGTAAGGCAGCTGCAAATGTTGCTGTAATATTGGCTTCTGAATAAGCATCGCCGCTTAATGCTTCAAAGCTGTCGGCATCTGCCATAACTTCCTTTATAAGCTTCCTGCTTTGCCTTTTCATTCTGTGCCGCAATCGGGTCTTTGGTAATGTCATAGACAAAACCGAGAAGCACTCCTGCTACCAGCGTAATTGCAAACAGAATTAACGCATCTTTTACAATTTTATTCATAATCAGGCTGCCTCCTTTTCCGGTTTTTTCTTACCAAATGACTTTGGAACCGTTACCTTTTCAATTAACGGTACTAACAGGTTCGAGAAGATAATTGCATAAGAAACACCTTCTGCTGAACCGCCGAACATTCTGAAGATGAATGTTAAAAGTCCTAAAATCACACCAAATACAAGCTTTCCGTTTGGTGTAATCGGTGATGTTACATAGTCGGTTGCCATAAAGAATGCACCGAGGATTAAACCACCGCCGCAAATCTGTTCTGCTGTGTACAGCACATCAAACTGATGTCCCGGAGCAAACAGGAAAATTAAAACGGCAAAGGTTAAAATGTAGGCTGCCGGTATTCTGATAGAAATAACCTTGCGCACTAACAGATAAATTGCACCGATTAACAGGAATAATACGGATGTTTCACCGATTACACCGCCTGTTCTACCGATAAACATATCAAGCAGCTTCACTGCGCCTTCTGCCTCTCCGCCCGGCTTTAAGACTGCCAGTGGTGTAGCGCCTGCAACACCGTCATAAACGAACTTTGTCATAGGACCTGTATAAGCAATTAAAAGGAAACATCTTGCTGCAAGCGCCGGGTTCATGAAGTTCTGACCCAGACCGCCAAATAACTGTTTTACAATAATAATCGCGAAAAGACATCCGACAATTTCATAACCGATGTTTAATGTCGGTGGTACATTTAACGCAATTAAAAGACCTGTAACCGCAGCACTTAAATCGCTGATAGTTACTTTTTTGTGCATAAAATACTGGTATGCTCCTTCTGCTGCCACACAGACTGCAATGCCGATGACAATACGAAGCAGTGCGCCCAGTCCAAAATTATAAATTCCAAATATACTTGCAGGTGTCAGTGCAATCAGAACGTCACGCATGATTGTCTGTGTCGTATCCTTGCTTCGTACATGAGGATTTGTCGATACATTAAATAAATCGCTCACCTGTTTTGTCCACCTTTCTACTTCTTTCTTCTGTTTGCCATGATGGTTCTTCTCATGGACTTAATCTGCTGTGTTAATGGACGTTTGGCCGGACAGACATATGAACAGCTGCCACATTCCACACATTCCATACCGTCAAACTTCAAGAAGCCTGCTTCGTCACTTCTGCTTGCAAAATCCTGCAAGCTTTGCAGGAAGCAGATGGCTTGGACATCCGTCACCGCAGCGTCCGCAACGGATACATGCTGATGTTTCAAGCTTTGAAACAACATCTTCCTTGAATACTAAAAGCGAAGAACTGCCCTTTACAACCGGAACGTCTAAGCTGTACATCGCAAAGCCCATCATCGGACCGCCTGAAATGTACTTTTCCGGTTCGCCGACAGGACCGCCTGCCGCTTCTAAAAGCTGTCTGTAATTGGTTCCGAGCCATACATAGAAGTTACCCGGTTCTTTTTCTTTTACGCCGTCACCTGTTACGGTTACAATTCTCTTTGTCAGCGGCTTTCCTTCAATAACTGCCATATAGATAGAGTAAATCGTATCGACATTATGTACGATACAGCCCGCATCTGCCGGTAACATAGAGGAGTTAATGCTTCTGCCTGTTGTTGCATAAATCAGACAGCGCTCACCACCCTGCGGATACTTTGTCTTTAATTCCTTGACTTCAATATCCGGCTCATTCGCAGTCTTTTCCTTCATAATTCTGATAGCTTCCGGCTTATTATCTTCAATGCCGATAATACCCTTGGCATGGTCGAACAGCTTTAAGGCAACCTTTAAGCCCATAACAACCTTATCAGACTCTTCTAACAGTCTGCGGTAATCGGAAGTAAGATACGGTTCACATTCTGCACCGTTTACAATGATGTAATCGATGTTCTCAGGATTCTTTGGTGTCAGCTTGACATTTGTCGGGAAGCCTGCACCGCCCATACCTACAACACCTGCCGCCTTGATTCTTTCGCGGATTTCATCTCTTGAAAGGTCTTCAAGCTTTGCCGGTGTATATTCTACTTCTTTGTACTCACCATCATTTTCAATGATGATTGCATTGCACTTGCCGCCTGTTGCAAGTGTTCTTGGTTCGATTGCTTTTACAGTTCCTGAAACGGACGAATGAATATTTGCTGAAACAAATCCACCCGCTTCTGCAATCAACTGTCCTGCAAGTACATAGTCGCCTTTGGCTACGACAGGAACTGCAGGTGCACCGATGTGCTGTGAAAGTGGGAATACCATCTCACCCTGTGCAGGGAATAATTCTTTTACAGGTTTATCCTTAGAAAATTCCTTACCATCATAAGGGTGTACTCCACCTTTAAATGTACACTTTCCCATGACATAAATCTCCTTATAAATTTAATCTTACATTGTATTTTATCGCAAAATCGACAAAAAATCTACTTTTTTTTGTGTATATATTAATATATAATAAACAAAAGCTGATACATTTTTAACATTTCATGACATATTTTTAACAGTATCTGATATTTTTTTAACAGTTTTTCACAAAAACAGGAGTTTGTGCAAAAAACCTGCTTTTTACCGGTTTTATACAGCAGACTCCGGAAATGAGGTTTACAATGAAAGTGCTTACATCTACAATCCCTGCTACTGCCGCACCGTCAGGA